>JAABUK010004045.1_pt1 | contig 24261 bp, 49 predicted proteins | sample 5559141 | NCBI WGS metagenome assembly JAABUK01 (sample SAMN10711869, study PRJNA513367) | rock metagenome | isolation source: Antarctica rocks | place: Antarctica: Victoria Land, Pudding Butte nord | collected 2016-01-03
AGTCTAGTCTTTTCTTTTCTTTTCTTTTCTTTTCTTTTCTTTTCTTTTCTTTTCTTTTCTTTTCTTTTCTTTTCTTTTCTTTTCTTTTCTTTTCTTTTCTTTTCTTTTCTTTTCTTTTCTTTTCTTTCCTTTGCTTTTCTTTTCTGTCCTTTCCTTTCTTTCAGGTTGACACTCACCTCAAGTGTGGCAATCTTTTGCAGGTAGTCCCTTTCATGCCCCTTCAGCAAGGCAACCTCGGCTTGCCTCTCACTCAAGCTGGTCTCAGTCAGGTGCAGCTCAGTGGCTAGAGCCTCAGCCTTGCGGTTCTTGGCATCCACCTCATACCGCAAGCTGCCTCGCTCCTGCCTTGACTCATCCAGCGCCTTGCGGTTGGCTGCCAGAGCTGCAGCAAAGTTCTCCTTCTGCTCTGTCTCTGCCTACAACACATCACAGCAGACTGAGGCTCGACAGCTAGTGACGACTTGTAACCTGATTGCCAGCACGAATCAAGTGCACTTTGAACGTAGAGCTCTTTTCAATCTGGAAACATCTATTTTATTCCAAAATGTGATCCCTACACTGGAAGTTTAAACTCAGAAACGCTTGGGCACAGTAGGAACACGTATGGGAGATGGTTTAGGTGATGTGTTGCATACCTGCAGGCCGCCAGTGAGCTGATGTATGATGTCAGCCTTGAACTGCAGTTGCTGCTGGGCAGCTGTCAGGTGCCTGCTGCCCAGTTCAATTACACGCTGTGCCTGCTGAGCATCTGCTGACCTCTGCTCTGCTAGCTCCTCCATTTGCTGCCTCAAGCCACTGCATGTAATCAGTTGTGCACATTACCACCTGAAATACATTTTCTTTGCCTATCTATGCAATTGTGCCTGTGGCTGGCACATCAGCAGAGTGGCGCTGATCAGGCATGTGTGGGTTTGCGAATGATCATAGTCACATGTCAGCCTGACCCTGAGCAATCTGTCACATGGGTCAAATTATCTGATCTGGCTTGTCAAGAGTCATCTTTGGTAGATCACTCCTGGAGAGGGTCCCAACCCAACAGTGCAACACAGCACACTAGGGTCATGCATGCCCGACAGGCAGATGCACAACACACACTTCAAGCACCACGCCCCTGTCTTGTACCTGATCTGACCCTTGAGGTAGGTCCTCTGGTCAGCAAGGCTTTCGAAGCCCTGACGTGACTGAGCCAGCAGGCCCTCATACTGCACTGCGCAGCGCAGCTCAGTGAGGCAGGTGCTGTGCTCCCACAGACAGGCCAGCACTTGTGCACGCTCCCTGCACTCCACTGCAATGTGGCGCTGCAGCTCCTCAAAGGCAATGCCATATAGCCACAGGGCAGCATCTGCCATGACCACTTGCGCCTGTGCATCCAAGCACAGCAAGTTTGTGAAGCTTTCCCAGAAGCTGGAAGATTGGCTTGTTGGCCAAAGGTTCGTGTGCTTGATGTGATGATGAAACGGTGTAGGACTTGGCATTTGCAAGGTGTCATGACATACAAGCTGTGACACCACTTCAGGGGACATCTCATGGACATCCAGTCACCACATGGGAAGCCTTAGGTTACAAAGTTTAATTTACAAAGTCTTGATTTCTGCCTGCTGTGCAAATGTGAGTTGCAGCTGCAACAGAAACGAGCGCCAGTAAGATGTTACACGCAGACACGCGTGTCAACATCTGCCCTATCGACCCTTCCGAGTACCGATCATCACTGCCACGCTGCAGATTGCATGGCAGCTTGTGTTGCATATGGCTGAGGGACTGGCCTGGTCAGCAGGGGAGCTGGGTGCATTGGCTGTCAGCTGTGCCATCATGTCAGCCAGCCACTGCTGCAGCAACAGCGCATCCTCCCTTCTGTTGGGCTTCAGACTTGGGAACACCGTCTTCTGAATGGACCCATTCTGCAGCACCTCCACTGCGCTGCTGGCACTGTCTGCAATGTAGATGGGGTGAGTCTCTGTGTACTTGACCAGCTGCCGCACCCATCCCAGCTTATCCCTGCCACCCTGAATGTGCGATCTCTTTTGGGTCAGACTTTGGTGCTGGGTGATAGGCAAGGGTACGCAACATTGACAGGAGGTCTGTGAACATGGGTGATCCACAGGGCTGGTAGCAGGGCAGGCAAGGAGTTTGTCAGTCAATGGCTAAATTTAGGTGAGCTGTCAGTCACATCCATCCCCATTCCTTTGCTGTATGACCAACAGCTCACCCACTGAGTGGGGATGCCTGAACTGATCATGCTGGATGACAGGTGACAGCACTGACATCATGCAACAGAGACTTTGTTCCCAGCTGCAACAAGGCTGATGCATAGGCAACCACCACTTTGGAACGTAGGACACAGAGCAGCAGGTCTGTGTTTTGCAAGGCAGGATGCTGAATGTCATAGAGCCATCTGACATTGTTTGTGTAGACAACATTTTACTGAGTAGGCAGTTTGTGGGCCAGCAGATACAAACCTCAGTAGCACCCCACAACGGGCCTCCCAATTGGGCAGGAATTCTGGCAGATGCCCTGCTGCCCTCTCCACCACTGTCAACATGCCTGCAGCAGCGTAACAGCTGCATTTACAGGCTCTGATGCCCTACTCAGCTTGCCAAAGTATGCCATGAAGGCTGATTTTGTACACAAAAGCTACTTAGCGTGTATGTTCAAGGCTGACTTGACAAGTACTGCAATACCATCAAGGAGGACATACAGGAAAAGCAGCTGAGAAACTCCTATGCAGCAAGTAGCAAGGAGAACGCAAGGGGCAGAAAAGGATACCCTGGTGTGCGAGGCTTGACTACCTCCACTGCCTGAGATCCATCCTGGATGAAAGATACCCTTTGATGCACAGCACTGGTAGGTTGTGTGTCACTCTGCAGGAAGACAGAACAGTGTTGTTGACAGGCTGTGCTGTCCAACCCCTGAACATGCAGTACACAGCTCGCTGTGTCAAGCGCGACTTGTTCAAACAGCTGTGATCAAGTCAGGCTTTAAAGTGTTTTAGTCAGGCTTGGCCACTAAGTCATCAGGCCTGCTGCGCCTAGATTTAAGTGTGTTACCTTGTTAAACAAAGAGAAGTCTATCTTTGCTGGCCACCCTGCACCATCTGACATGCTGCCAACAGCGCTGGCAGACGTTGCCTGTTTGTGAAATAGGCGCACTTCATGACGCTTCTCAATGTCAAGATGCTGGGCAGCAATCAGCTGGTTGTGACGTTGCATTTTGCCAAGCAGATCCTGCATTTGCTTGTCAATGGCAAGCATTTGGTCAGCTGCAGCTCCAGTCTGTAGCTGCTTCTTGCTTTTTGTGAAGGCACCAGCATAATGGAAGCCTGCGTGACAGGTTAATACGCAGGTCAGCTTGCTTCCGTCTATTTCTTTGCATGATGCATGAACGTAGCTGATGTATGATGCAAAATGAACAACGGTTACAGCAGTACTGATGACTTGCATTCTGCAGCTCTCAACACCGGGCGTGAGCAATGCAGTGCTGACCTGAATGGCCAAGTGTTTCGTCAGGCACCGTGTGCTTGTCTTGTGGCTCTACCACTTCCTGGGCGGGACTTGCAGTCATGTTACCAATGCAAGGGTGACGCTACTGCTGTGGACTCGGGCAGCTGGTTGCCAGCTTGACTGCTCTGTTAACGTCGACCCTGCTCAGGTCGATATGCAGGGCTGGATGTGACAGTTTGCTGTCTGTAGTCACAAAAGCTGATGCCGCAATGACCGGACAGAAGAACGCGAGACACAAGTTGGGACTCTGTTGTGGTTCAAAGCGAGAAACTCGCTGCTGGATTCGTCCCATGTTATGCGGAGAGAACCCGCCGCTAACAGATATTGGCTCATTCACGGACAGCAGACCGCCAGTGACATGCTGTCACCATCCTTGTAAGGTTCTGCGCACCTTGAAGTTGGCAATGCAGTTGTGCGCTGCAATTGCAACTGCAGAAGTCTTTAGTCATTGCATGCTTTGACCTAATGCAGCACAGCACGAGCAGTCGCTGCTGCTGTTCTCACCGCGATGTTCTGGAACAGCTAGTCCAAGACTTGATGAAGATGCGCTTGTGACTGTGGCCTGGGGGTCGTTTATTGGGCAACCTGGTCATGCAACACTGCAGCGGTTAGCCCGCTGTCCCATGTCCAACGTTGGACATGCACGCAGCGACTCAGAGGGCTGAGCAGCGAAACGACTGATATCCTGAGAGCATCATGACAGATCGGAACGGGGATGTAAAAGTTTTGAGCTACGGCGACAATCTTTTGCGAAGAAGTGACGTCGATCTCCTTGATGGCCCGTTTTGGCTGAATGATCAGGTACTCCTTCGGGCCTGCTTGCCCTTTTGTCCGCAAAACAATTTCGTTCGGCTTGTGAATGCAAATGTACCCACACATGGTCATGCAGATTATCACTTTCTACTTTGACTATCTGTGGAGGGAGGTGTATGCTGCACAACAAAGCAGCGTACTCTTTGTAGGGGGGGCCATGACCTTTCTGCTGAGTCAGCTAGCTGGTGTGGGAACTTCTGCTGATGGGCAGCAGTTTGGTGACCACTGTGGTGCATGCGTTCAGTTGCAGTTTTGCCCTCTTCAGGCACAGGAGACATCTCTGGCATTGTGGCACCTCTGCAGCTTTCCTCCAGAAGTCTGATCTGCTTTGCGATCAATGACAACCCAGATGCGGGCAATGCAGAGGGCGGCAGTCACTGGTGAGCTTGGTCATCTGCAAGCAGTAGACCACAATATGTGTTTATGGCCATTAGATGCGTGTGTTTCCATACAGGACTCTGGCTGTCTATTCAAAGAAGGACAAGACATTCTTCCATTACGACTCTGCATCAGGGAGCTGTAATGTCCTTGCTGCAAGAAAGGTCGCGCGCGCGGTGCAGCCATATCTCGAGTAAGCATCAGCACATCTGAATCACTAGGTCTGCACCAATATGCAAATATGGGGCCCTCAAATGCTTCTCACTGAGTGAAGACTGATGACAGACATGACTGCGCTGTATGTTACCGTCTGTAGGGACCCTTCCAAAAAGAGCAAAGTAGTTGCGGTGCCAGCCCCCATGCAGACCAATGCATATGATTGCGGTGTTTATGTCCTTGGTGAGTACTCCTTTTCTGGTCATGTTCCCAGACATGATCAGTCAGTGAAGGAGCGCCAAAGATGCACTTCAGCATTAAACAGTCCAGGGAATGAAAGCTCGTCTGCAAGCAATGCAGCAAAATACATACGGAAAAAGGGAGTCTGAGCTGAGTTACTTCTTGATATCATGCAGCCTGTGCAGACCTGATCGTTCAGGCATGGACCAAGGAGCACACCCAAAAACAACTGGAGGAAGATTTGCAAAGGCAGCTGACTCCAAGGGCTGTGACACATGTGCGAGCCACAATATTGAACATAGTCCAGGCCAAGATGGCCCAAGCAAACAGCTGAGCATAACTTGGAAACGATCTGTGAGGGCAATCGTCTTGCACAGCAGGCTTGTACGTAAGGAGTTACACACATTTGTCTGCAAGTCTATGATGAACAGGCTACATCATCTCACCGGCTGACATTTGAGCAATGATGGGCAAGCTTCAAACCAAACCTGCATTGTTTTCCAGCTAGTTTACATGACCCAACTTTGAAATTCGATGGTGTCTACAATGAACGAACTGGCATTTCTGTGACCACCCCCACCAAAGGATTGTGATATGACAGTAGTGTCCTCATCACCAATACTTCTCAAGCTCACTTTCATCTTGGAGTGATCACCCATGGCTTCCTGCAGAAGCACCAATATGATGCTGATCAAAATAAGGGATGTAGTGTAGCACTTTTGTAGTTGAGTCAGCAAACATGGTTGCAGCCACAGGTCATGATTGGAAGATACGCATCTGCCTCTGACACAATGGTGGATGCATCACTCGCAAAAAATTGCACCAAGCATCTGCTGAGCTCAGGAAGGCATTCTATAGACCAGAAGCATGATGTCTGGGCCAGCAAAAAGACATGTGCTGTGTACCTCGATGTAGGCAACCACACCAATGGGTCTCAATCCTTGCTTTGCAGAGGCTTGGGCCAGTTCATTGCCCAAAGTACTTCTGATCTGGGACAACGCTCCATCAGCTCTCACTCCCAAACACCTGCCCCAACGAAACTTGAGGCCTTGAGAGCCGCCCAGTTGCACTGGAAAGGCTGACCGCACAGCCTCACTGACAAGCTCATCCTGCTGTTTCAAAGCGAGGTGGCCCTGCAGGTCAGGTGTTGAGGCTCTTGATGCTGTCTGTGTATTTGAAGCATGCAGCGCCTGATGCTAGTTCCACAATTGTCTGGCTTGAAGAGGATTGTGTCAACAGTCAGCACAAATCATGGCATGTATCAGGAGGTGACATGTCACAGCTTGCACATAAACTGTGAGGAATTGCTTGCCTGCTGGATGACTGTGTTCAGCTGAAGTGCACACAGCTGCTGGAAGATGGACGGATTCTTGTTTGCGTCATACTCTAGCTTCAGACTACCCAAGCCTGCAGCAAAATGGAGCGCTTGGTGACCTTATTTCAAGCCATGACACTCATCATTCAAGGCACAAGGAAGGCCAGTCAAAATCATGTGGGCAGGTCTGCTCCAAAGTTGACAACCAGAGTGTGTGCAGATTATAAGTGACCTGCATGAAAAGCTTTGCTGTCAGGTAGCTTCCATTTCCAAAGGTCTGCATCTTCTATGTAATCAAACAGTCTCTGTAAGTCCTGACTCACCTGTATGACAACCAGCTGGTTTGCACCATCTGCGCTTACGTGTGGGTTATCCATATGTGTACCACTAAAGTCGTACCTGTGGTTGGAAGTAGCTAAGCGCTATGGTTGCGCCACTCCTGTTCATGTCAAGCTGCACATCCAGATTTGGGTGCTGTGACTCTGGAGCTTCAAACATGCCCAAGGCGGTCTTGTGATGGTCTAGTAAAATCACCCTGGATTCAAGTGACATTACAGCTGCAGTGCTGCCACTTGGGCCTTTTGCTGTACATTAGTGCAAATCACCGTGCGCCAAGCCCAGCAGCAGCCTTTGCAAAGCCAGCAGGCCCTACAAAGTCTAGCATGTACAGTGTTTGGGTTGCCTGCAGGACAGAAATGGCATAGCTGAGCAAGGCAGCGCATGATCGTCCATTCTTGCTTTTGAGCAGCAATGCACCTGAAGGTGAAGGTCTTGCAGCCGTCTTGGGCTGTACACCGTGTTGGGTACCCATACTGGCGTAACACCGAGTTCAGCAAATCTCAGGTGTGCAGCCAAAGCTGCGAACACGCCATCCGGGCAAGGGTAATGATACGATATAATGGGGCCTGTCATAGGCACTCAAGTGCTTGCAGTGAAGACAGAGCCTGACATATCTGTAGACCTTCAGCTGACGAGCTCGAGTTCAAACTGACCTAACGACTTTGCACTTCGTCTCGTTCGGCTGCACTGGCAATTTGGGGAAGGGCAAAATTCCGCAGATGCAATGCCAAGCACATCAGGGTCGACTGATGCACCTGCCTTGTGTTCTGCCTTGCCGGTATCGCTAGTCAATCGCAGAGTGTGAGCCACATCAAGCGCCCGACTACACGCAACAGGGCTTCGTCTGTGCGATCGCATGCATGGGTGATGATGCCCAGTTAGGCACTCTGTTTGGCTCTACGCATCTTCGACCCTGCGTCTGAAGCCGCGCACAGAATTGAATCGGAACCATGTCTCGTTCTACGCGATATGATGAGGGCACAGACGTTAGTACCGAGCAAGTTCTGAAAAGTCACGAAGTGCCGTGGGAATCCTTCACATCGCTACGCTTGATATCAGATAGGGACGCACAGCTGATTAGAAAGTACGACAAGCGGAAGCGTGACACGCAAGCAGAGCTCTTAGAGCAGGTAGGCATTACTTTGTGGCGACACAAGCTCGATGGGGCCATTTTGAAGCTGTTGCTTAACACAACAAGTCAAAGCATCTTGCGTCAATCACTCTTACTGCCGATTGCTTCTTGCAGAATGGGCCTGCATATTGCGAAGCATTTCTTAATGTACTCAGAAATGTGACCAAGGAAGAGGCTGTTCAATATGTACTTGCACTTATTGATGACATGCTCTCAGGTAGGCAGGCAGTCTCACATGCCATGTGCGCCATGACTGTGCAAACTTATTGTTGGTGGCCTCCAGAGTCTATTACATCACCATCAGCTGTGTTGCACCTTCTGCAGTTGACCCTAGTCGAGCACAACTGTTTCATCAGGAAAGTGACATGCATCTGGCAAACCTTCCTGACCCTTATGGCATCTTTCTCAGGTAGGTCTTTAGCTCACTCGCTGCCTCAACTCATCATGCACTGTGACACATGGCTTCACCTTCATAATTGTGACAGAGGCACACAAATGGCATGATGCCTGTATCAGTAGGACTGCCTGGTTCTGCAGATTGCTCAACAAGACCGACTGGTTCACTCAAGCCAAAGCTGCCAAGACATTGACGGCGATCTTGGAGGCACGTCCAGACAAAGAGCCTTTCACCACAGAAGATGGAGCTGCGAATGGATCTGCTGTTCCAGAGGGTGTAGATCATGCCATGAAGACATTCATTGAGTGGCTCTGTTCCCAACTCAGGTGATCAATGGCATAAGTTGTGGCACGCACTAACATCCAGTGTCTTCAAAATTGATGCATCATGGCTTCCTGCATTGCCTCAAATGATAAAGAACCATCTGAGTCCTTCGAGGCATACTTGCAAATTACCAGAGCCTGTATATAAACTGATATGCGCCCTCTTGGCAATCTGCTTGTGTTTCATTGTGACCAGCCTGCCTTGTGTTGCAGGCGACCCTTCAATCCTACCCACAGCGTGCCAGCAGCCATCCACTGCTTGAGCAGACTGCTACGGGAGAGATCAGTCCGGGTGCTGTTCCAGCGAGTGTCAGGATCCGTGCAGTTGCTAGCGCCGCTGTTGCGGTCCAATGCATCAGTTGCAGCACCAAACCAGCAGCTGCTGTACGAGACAGGCATGTGTGTGTGGCAGCTGACCTTTTATGAGCAGGCTGCAGAGGCCATGGGCAGCTCAGGTGTTGTGCAGGGTCTTGTTGACATGGCTCGCCAAGCCACAAAAGAGAAGGTGGGGGTCTGCTCAGCTGTGACATAGTATCTTCAGTAAATGACCCATGTTGCTCATAAGTCTATGCATGACATCTACCAATGACCTGGCAGTGATCAAGGGTTGTTGTACAATAATTAGGTGGCTTGCTACAGCATGACTTGTTGAGCCTTGCAAAATGTTTGTCAGGCTAACAATGAACAGTTCAGGGTTATGCCTTCACCCGGAGCAAAGTTGTGAGTTATGTGAGTCATTAGCGTTCACTGGTGACAGAATCATGGACATCTGGTGCAACCTTTCTGTCTGGAAGTTGACCACGACCTCAACCTATGGCAGCCTGTATGTGCAACACAACTGCAACCTGTGAATGTCCTGAATGTGGGGCACCCCGTGCAGGTGATGCGGGTAGCCATGCTGGCCCTGCGCAACCTGTTGACCAATGACAAGCTCCAGCTTGGACCAGACATGGTGGAGGCTGGCCTGCCCAAAGTGGTCCAACAGCGTATCACCCAGGTAGGCTGCATTTCATCATGTAGTCGTCAATCAAGCAGTTATGCTGGTGCATGTGTGCGCAGCTAAGCCCTCTGCCCTTTAAGCGTGGATCATCACATTGGACAGCCTGGCACTGGCAAGCAAGCATGACGACCTTTGAAGAGGACTTGCAAGTTCCTTACAGGAGTTGAGTGTGCGGTGTGCCAGGCATCCTTTAGCATGAAGAAAGAAAAGAAAAGACTACGCCTTTTGGCGTCAATTTATTGAGAAGCCAAGTATTATACTGGGCTGCCCAGGTCTTTAGCATGAATGTTGGTCCTGCAGACAAAGGAGGATGAGGAGCTGACTGGAGCCCTTGACTCTCTAGACGTGAGCTTGAAGGAGAACATCCAGCTGCTGAGCAGCTTTGAGAAGTACAAGAAGGAGGTGCTGGGAGACAGCTTGGACTGGACCCCCATGCACACCTCACAGCAGGTACACACCTCTCATTTTGGCTCAGCTTTCACCATAGCATAGCAACGTCTTCCGCAGACTTGTTTGGGAATATCTGGCTTGTCAAGAATTGGATTGCAGCATGTGTTTGGAAGAAGAACTGCATGCTCTGCTCTGCATGTGCTTATGGCTTAGTTGAGGATGATGACGAATGCGCTCGGGTGCACTTCTGATGCAGCTCTGAGCATTTTGGTGCCTGTGTGCTGCAGTTCTGGAAGGAAAATGTGGAAAAGTTTGAGGAGAAGGACTTCCAGATTCTACGCGTGTTGCTGAAGCTGCTTGAGGCGTCTCGTGAGACACGAACCTTGGCTGTCGGCTGCCATGACCTTGGCATGTTTATTACCAACCACCCTCATGGCCGCAGCATTGTCACAGGTAATGTCAAATCCAGCTGCAGTGTCCAGGCTTTGTTTATACTGAGCTAGATGGTGGACACCCTATGCCTCATATGCCTGCAGTTGCACTGCCGTCAGGTGCAGCAGCAGCTGCATTTTTGCAGTTGATTGGTCTTAATGATCTTGCAGCTGTCCTGTGATCAACAGACTTGCCTGTTCTGATGCAGAATTTAGGGGCAAGGAGCTTGTAATGCGTCTGATGATGCACCCTGAGCCTGAGGTTCAGAAGCAGGCTCTGCTCTGCGTGCAGAAGATTATGTTGGCAAAAGACAAGCTGGAGTACTTAAACCCCAACTGAACAAGCTGTGTTCAGCACACCATTTGATGCAGCTTTGCTTAGACCATGTCCTGCAGCTTTGCACAGAGTCATGACAAAGGTTCTCACATTTACTACAGTAGCATCTAAGTTTGCATAGCTGCGAGACATGTGCATCGAGCATTGAAGCTGTGTTCCACAACGTTTAGAGCACATCAGACTTAGAGTATTGATCTTCCAGCTTTTGTCCTGTGAGATGTGTGTCAAAGAGTGTGAGATGAGTCACCCAGTTGGCATTGTAGTAGCAGACCATTAACATGGTGTGTGGTGGTCATGTTTAATCAGACGATGTCTGTTCGTGGGGTGACACTGTCTGAAACTGCGTTAATTTAGGACAAGATAAGCTTTGTAAGATAAGACAAACAAACAAGCTGCTGGCGTATAGCAAAGAGCGTATAAGCATGTTTACCCACATTGGCGACCTACATGTGAAGGAATCCATATTGCTAAGCTATGCAATCGACACAGCGCAGCCATGGCAAGGATCATGACCCGTCAAGCTGAGTTGCTGCCAGCGCCAAAACTTCATCATCATCCAACTCATACTCGTTTGTATCATTGGTCACATCTGCAGTGGCTGCATCAAGCACATCGCTGTTTTGGCTGCTGCTGTGTGCATCCATGTCAGATAATTGTGGCCATACTGTTGCCGCATGAGGCAATGCAACACAGGTCAGACCAAGATGCACTGGCTGGCAGAGTGACAAATAATATGGCTTGTGAATGACAAGCTGCGAAAAGCAGACAGCCTTCAGCATTCAACATTCACACTCTACCATGCACATGCCAATGCATGCAAAGGAGTTTTGCAGTCAAGACTTCTGAATTGCATATGCATGAACAATTTACATTGACACAGCAGGCAGTCTACTCCTCAACGTCTACACACCATTTGACTGAGGTCCTTAACTTGAGAGCCAAAATGCATCGACATGCTGTCTCAGCAGTTTAAGCATCAGACTCACCTAAATTGGTCTCCCTGCTCCCAGGCTGAGGAACTCCTGGTAGATCAGGCCTTGACAGTTCTGCTGCTGATTTTGGCACTGTGCTCACGCCACCCTGAGCAGTTTGTGCATTATCCTGCTGTGGGTCCATGCTTGTACAGGCCAGCTCCAATAGCTCATGATCATCAAGCTCCAGGTAATCATCTTGGGCCGCAGACGCCCCTGCAGGCTGCTGTGCATCTGCAGCTGGCGACTTTACAGGCTCTGCTACGCTGCCCTCTTGCTCTGACTTGCTGTCCAGCACTGTCGCCTTTGCATGCTGGGTCGGGGCAGTGTCATGGGTTGACTTGGCATGATGACTTGAAGGCCCTTCCTCCTGACTCCTGCCAGCTTGTGCTAGCTCCAGCAGCTCGTCATCATCAAACTCATCATCTACAACAGCAACATAAACTCATGATAGAGAAGAAATCTCCACTGCATGGTCCTTAGTTGTGCAATATGCTAATTGCTGCGCATGAATGGACAAGGCCAACAGCCCTGTGGACTGTGTACCAGATCTGTGCTCACAAAGCAATTGACTGCAGAAAGCACGCCTTGTGTACGCCTAGGAGGCACAGCAGCTGAGTAAGCACTGACTGACCAATGACAAAGTTGGCTTGGGTATCAGTAAACAGTGTTCTTGCAGCATTCATGATGTGCTTGCCTGCCAAGGTATTTGTGATGGGGGGCAGTCTGCTGGCAGGCAGCAGGGGCTGTGGAGGGGGGTCAGGATGCATGTCTCCCATCATGTCGAGCAGCTCATCATCATCTAGCTCCATTTCAGCAGACTGCTGGTGCACTGGTGCTGTTGCTGTCGGCCTGCTTGGTTCCTGCATGTCAGCATCCGAGCGATGACATACAGCTTGGTACATGCATGTACACAGCCAACTCACAGTGCTTGCCAATACCTCATAGGACGACTCACCAGCCAGCAGCACTGGACCCACAGTCAATGCTTGTGGTAAGTATGCAAGCAAAAACATGGTCACTTTCTGGCAGAGAGCGCTATCAAGGCTTTGCCTAGCCCGTGCTGTGACGTTTGCACATTGCAGTGACAACAGAATGTTACCATTGGTTCTGCCTGCATGGCCACCAGGTCATCGTCATCCCACTCTGGCATGCCATCACTCCCATCACCCCCAAACCCATCCTGTCCTGGCCCTGGAGCAGAGCCAGAGCCCATGCCGGTCCATCCTCCCTCCTTAGACACACACATCATCTTCACAAGTACTCTCAGAACTACTGTATACAGAGAGCGGGGCATCTGGTGGGTGCTCACAAGAGTTGATGCAGGAAGCTCCAAGCAGCTCGGCTGTGTACCGCATGCAGTGGCAGCTTTGCAATGCTGGTGATGCTGTTCAATAAGGCACTTGTTTGTGCAGTTGTACTAGTTGGGTCACATGCAGGTGTTGGGCTGAGGCAACTGCGCATCGCAAGCAGTGGCATCTTTGCAAAGCTGGTGATGTCATCCAAGAAGACACATGCTCATGTAGGTGTGCTGCTTGAGTCACACAAAATCGCTAGGTTGAGATTTAACATACCAGCTGTGCCTGATTAGCATGACAATTCCATCTAATGACATGCTGAGAAATCAGACAACTGATGACAAGTAGACATGCACAGTAAATTCACAAAGGCACATGGTCGCAGACCTGTTGAGGCTTGTCCACAACTTTCAGCACTTCTGACCGCAGTTCACGCAGCTCCATCTGCAAGCATGTTGCCGTGCAAGTCAGCCTCTCAGATCTGTCTTTGCAGACTCAAGACCCTATGCATGGCATACTTCATGTTCTCGGCCTGCTTTGACAAACCATTCAGGGCAGATCGCATTGGAAGCAGCATATGCAAGGACTGCAAGTCTGCAATGGGTCTGACCTTGAGAACATAGGAGCTACCCAGTTTCTCAAGTCCCTCAATAAAGGCATCAAAGGGAGCGTAAGGAAAGATGCGCTGTTGCCAGCCAATGTACATCTCTAGAAGTCGCCTTAGGTCACCTGCCTGAAACAAAGCTGATCAGGACTCAGGCGGGACTTCAGTCACAGGATGGCTGCGCTGTCATTTTGCTGCAGTGCAGCCCCAATTGTAGCTAGCAGAACATTTACCTCATGCCCCCGGCCCCGGAATCCCTGCTTGAACTTCTTGGGGAAGGTATGAAAAACTTCTGCTATTCCATGCTGCTCCTGTATCATGTCTTCAATGATCAGTCAAAACTGCGGTTTTGCAATGAAGTCTTTCGTGTCTGCTGTGCTGTATTGACATGAGTGGTCAGCATGCTACCTTCAGATTGTCTACTGTAAGCTTTGGCTTTTGCCGCTTCCTTTTCCCTGTTGCAAGAGGAACCTGAAGTTGTGCAGTCTCATCCCTGCGTAGCAAGAAACCCTGACAGCTGGCTCACAGAAGTGTGCAAAGCAAAACATCAGTAAAGCAAGGCAGCGCACTGTGGAGCCTCTACACTGCGTCCTTGCGTCGGTGTGCCATCAGGCTGTGTGGACGCTCTTGCAACCCACTCTGACGGCGGAGCAGTGCAGTCTCGGGACCAATGACCTGATTTGCCACACTTGAAGCAGCCTTTGCCAGTCGGAGCCTTTGGCTGTGAGCCCGCAACAGCTGCCATGCGCAACTCAGCAATCTAGATCAGTGTCAAACTGCGTTCGTGACTGTCAACAAGCAGATCTGCTGTGATGCTGGACGGCAAGCTTCGTGAACGTGATCATCAAACACTTTGTTCGCAGGCTTGTCGGCACCTTCTGCTGCATACTGTGCATCGCTGACTTGCATTGCGACTCATTCGAAATTTCGTATATGCACTCATGAGGCTCTGCGGTGTTGCGCATAGGTCAAGACACTGTGCGCAAACGCAAATCTCGTGTTAACGTCAGGTCGTTTCAGCCACATAAGCTCACTAGATGTGTGTCCTTGCGGGTACAAACCCGGATATGCACAGCGTTGGTTGATGTCCAGCTGATCCACAAAGCACTAGTGCCTTTTTCTCAGCAGTCCTGCCCATCACAGCGGTGACAGCATGGCTTTTGTCATCAATGATCTGGAGCCTCAAACATTTTTCGAGATATTCAGGTCCGAACCAAGCAAGCGTGTTGCTGTAGGCACTCCAGCTCAAGTCGCACTAGTGTTTACTCCAGGTTATTATCAGCAAGAGACTGCGCAAAGGTGGCAACATGTCAGAAGTTGTGGCGAAACATAGCAGCAGACGACAGCCTCTGGCAGGCCTGGTGTAATAATGACTTTCTCTTGAAGCAGAGTGTAGCCCCAACAGGTCGCCCACAGGATACCTGGAGGTGTGCATGTGCTAGCCATATGGTTTGACTCAAGGCAACATTGCTTGCACTACCTCTCAACTGAGCGCATGCTCACACACAGGGATGCGTATGCTGCTTGGCACCTTGGCTTTGATAAATACAAAAGCTACACAAAGCGTGCCATAGCAGCTTGGCAAACAATCGAGCATTGGACAAAGGCACATCACCCTGAAATTTACCAGTCCCTAGGGTGAGATCAGTACCCACAAAATCAGCTGGTCCAATGCTTCTGCTAGGGGTACAAAATTGACCTGGCATGCATGCAGGGACCCCACTACCGAGCATCAACTTGATGATGCTGAGCGCTTGCTGAACGTCAAACTACCACCATCCCTGCGAGTAATCTACCGTCTGCACAATGGGCAGGACCTGTCATGTGATGACAGATTTCCAGATCTAATGCCATATGACAGCATGTTTCATGGCTTGCTGGGAGGGTGAGTGTGCACATCAATTACCTACAATGTCCATTGTCACTCTGCCTCCAGACAAAGCACTTGCTGGCCAGACTCTGCAGTATGTTTCGGTGGTAATGCAAATGCAAGTGTCCTTCTATGACAGGTACTCATTCTATGATCATATTGTCTGTACGCGCCTCCTGCCCATTGAGAAGGCTGCTACAGTCACCAGGCGTCTACGAAACAGGAACAATCACATTGACTATGGAGATTGTGTACAGCTTACTGGTAGCATAATGACACGCAAGGTGAAGCTTTGCTGTACATGTTTGCTCCAGCACACTTCTGCAGAGCAGCATATAGACTTTGACATTGTGCTGCTACATCAAACAGAAAGAAAGCACGCTGAGGTTGTATGTATATGCCAGTTATGCTTCACAAGTCTGCTGTAATTGTTGCTGTGGACATAACGCCAGGGTCTGCTTCTGCAGCACTTCATGTTGATTGACAATGGGTCTCAGATGAGAGTGTCCTCTTGTGATGACGACAGAAGCTGGGACGCAGCACCCCCAGGGGGTAATGACGCCGTGTTACGCTGGCTGGAGGCCTTTGCAAGTGTCTTGAAGGATCAGCTGGGTTGTTGCCACCTGCATGAGCGCATGAACTCCTTTGGCATTTGCTTGCACCCTGCCCATGAGCCCTGGCAGGTGGGTTTGCAAGATACTTGTCTCCATGTGCTTGCATCCCACCCATGAGCACTGGCATGTGGGTGTTTAAGGATACTCATCTCCACTCGGCATGTACAAGCTTAGTCAGGGTGCTGATATACACCGAGCACAGGCCGCTTTGCTAACAGCTGCTTTCACATCATGCTTTATTGAATGCTGCACCAACAGTGTTGTGCTAACATGTCTCAAGCATGTTGTGATCTGAGACGTATGTGTTGCATCAAGGCAGCAAAGACAGAGTGTTGGGGTTGTGATGCAACTGCTGTGCAATGATGCAGAGGGTGGCTGTGACCAAAGGAGTCAGAGTTCAGGCCGCCTCCATCTTTGTGCCTGAGCTGTCTAAGCTACACAGCAGCTATGATGCTGAGGAAGCATACTTCTTTTCATACAAGTACACTGTCTATCACGCAAACTATATGCATCTGCCTGCTCATTTCATGTATGCATTTCTGGACCAGACAGCTCTGTGATGCCACAAATGCAAGGAGGCTGCAAGTATCTTTTTCCACTTGCGCTCTGTGTCAGTATAAGATCACTTTGTTAGCTCAAGAAGGCGCTCCTTGGCTTTCCAAATAGATATATGTGATGCTGACGGATGCACTCATTTATATTCATGCACCGTTTGCAGTATGTTATTACCCTAAATGCAGTATGAAGTCTGATTCTGTGTAGCCAGATGATGCAACCAGCTTGTGTGTGTACAGTGTGCAGTTCTCACTGCTGCCTGTGGAGGAGCAACAAGCATCTTGGCCGGCTGATGCTGGGCCCTTCAGCCCAATCACATCAGTGCAGCTCCAGTCCCGCCACTGGATCATCAGGGACCAGACTGGGGAGATAACTCAGGACATACATGGAGATGGTGTCATTGGCAGGCATCCAATCCTTGCACCAGGTATACAGCCAGATGACCCTATGTTCATGCTGTTGTCTTTTGTCAGCCCATGAGAGCTTGCTGTCTGTCAGTGATGCCAGAGTCAGCTAGTACACACAGTGTACAACATGCACCATACAGTGGTGCAACTGATGTCAAATGCAGCTGGCAGTTGTGCACATGTTGTGTTCCTGGACCAATGCATTACTTGCCTGAGTTGTCTTATACATAGTTGCTGTGATGCTGAGCTGGATGTGCACAGGTGGTACTCCCTTTATCTATCAGAGCTGCACCCACCAGCAGCAGCCCAGAGGGTCCATGGAAGGGTTCTTCAAGTTTGTTGAAGGCACTGCCAGACAGCCTACCGGACCTGCTTTTGATGTAGAGGCAAGTCTTGTGCGTTCTGCTTGACTTGCTGTGTGACTCGGTGTGACCTTACCTCATTTGCATAGTACCCTTTCCAGCACAAGTCCAGTTGTTGTCTCATCATATTCCCCATTGCAACACATACATGCATACATGCAGATTACGTTTGTGCATGCAAAGGTCCTGAGTGAGATTTCAATCAACAAGTCGCAACTGCAGTTCAAGCGTGTGAATGATCAGTGTGTGTCCTGCAGTGCCCTCAATTCATGCTGGAGAAGCCAGAGTATGTTTTCTGACTCATAGACCCTGAAAGATTATTGTGCAACGTACACAGTGGCCACATATGCATTACCAGGAAAAATGCCGTATCCACTGCTTGCACTGTGAAGCAAAACCTTGGCGATTTATTGTCTTTGCTTTTTGTGAAGCTTGAATACACAAGCCATCTCTTGTTCTTGTGCTCAGACAGCGGTCTTATCAGATGCCAAGTCAATCTTTGCTGATTTGAACGGCAAGACAACACTGAGAAACAGCGTTCAATCCGCAAAATGCTGCTTGACCCTGAAGTAGATCATGCGAGCCTGCACATATCTACGACAGCTCTGTAACACCAGACACCAACCAGATATGTGCATTCTGAACAAGGCATTGCATCATGCACACAAACATTGAGCGCTTCCTGATGTACGTTTCGCTTCAGGCTTGCTGGTTCCAGACCAACTGTGTGCATATGAATTTAAGTCTCAACTCTTGAAACTGTAACAGTTGGAGCAATTGCTTACATGAAGCCGAATCACCAAGTCCAGAACCAGTCCTCAGCAACACAGATGTCCAAAACAAACGAGCACAATAGTGCTCAGTCTGAGCCTTGGCTATGGCACCGGAGTGTTATGCCACAAAACTTGGCATACATCCGTGTTCACGCCACATCCAGTCAGTACCACACACAGCATCACAGACATGGAAGGAAGGGACAATCATACACCACGCAGTGCAGCTCACAGCTCATGCACTATATCAATGACAGGAGCTGCTGTGTGAGTCCTGCGTCAAAACCAAAATTGGCGGATATTACTCAAAAAGTGTCTACCCAGCGAGGGAATTGGGTATGGCAGCTACATACTGTTACTCGTATCACTGCCTATGTGGCACACACACACACACACTCACTGCTCTCAAAAGCCCACTGTCGTTTATTGACTTCCCCTGCTGACTTGTGTTACAGTCTTTACTTGCCACGCAGGTCCAGGAGCTGCTGAACCACCGAGGGGTCTGCCAGCGTGCTGATGTCACCCAATGAGTCTTCTTCCCTGTGTCATTGCATCTTGCCTCAAAAGAATGTAACACTGCACTGGCAGTGCAACTACTTAAAGGCAGAGGTAGTGCTGGTAGCAATGAAGGCAGCAGTAGAATGCAATTGACTAAATAATCTGCTTCATCATTTCAACAGGCCTGGGGTATACTGTGTTGCCATGATGATTAAGCTACAGGACTCGTTGCTGCAATCACTGCTGCTGCAACATTCGATGCCAGGCTTGCTTGTGCATATCAAGCCATACTTGTTGGCAATCTTGCGGAGGATGCGGCGCATGATCTTGCCAGAGCGCGTCTTGGGCATGCCAGGCGCCCAGTGGATGGTGTCTGGGGTGGCAATGGGCCCAATGGACTTGCGCACTGCCGCCACCAGCTCCTTCCTCACGCTCTCATCAGGAGGGTAGCTGTGACCCGCTCCCTGTGCACCACACCCCCCATGAACATGACAGACACACATAGGCAGGCAGGCAGGCAGGCAGGCAGGCAGGCAGGCAGGCAGGCAGGCAGGCAGGCAGGCAGGCAGGCAGGCAGGCAGGCAGGCAGGCGGACAGACAGACGGACAGACAAGCTGGCTGGCAGGCAGAGTCTGGCTGACTACCTTTCAAGGCAATGATGCAAGTGGCCAGTGCACTGTCCAGGCACTGCTGATACGCAAAAAGGCTGAGCTGCTCTTAGACGCAAGCACGCACGCAAACCGCTGGAAAGGGTAGCAACACAAAGCATGCTTTGACCATAGTGTTGTGAACGCGCAGAATGAGCATGACAGGGCGCAGCTGACCTCCATGAGGGTGATGAAGGCGTAGATGCCCTGCCCCTTGATGGGGTGCTCCACCGGCACTACTGCAGCCTCAGCACAGGCAGGATGGTTCACCAGTGCTGACTCCACCTCTGCCGTGCCAATCCTGTGCCCACTCACATTGATCACATCATCCACTCGTCCTGCACCACCCACATCAAAAACATCACCACTGATATCAAGCCACTGCAACAGTGCTAAAATGGCTTCTGAGTGTTACAGGGCAAACAGGGCAAACACAACTCAAGGATGCAAAGGCTTCTGAGTGTTACAGGGCAAACACAACTCAAGGCCATTGAGGGAGTGCCGCTCACATCACATCACACTGCATTGAGCTGTGCTTTGAGACCCACGTGTCCAATTAGTAACATGTGAGTCGCCACCCAAGTATTTCAGAGTGCAAGGAGCAAGCCAGAAATGGTACCTGTGAGCCAGTAGTAGCCGTCCTTGTCTCGCCTGCATCCATCCCCTGTGAAGTAGTAGCCCTTGTAGTGCTCGAAGTAAGTCTTCTGAAAGCGGTCGTGGTCATTAGCCAAGGTCCTCATGCTGCTGGGCCACGGCCTCTTGATCACCAAGTACCTGCACCATCCATCCAGCCACTTTTTCAAGCCCAGCTATCATGCATGCATTCATGCATACATTTGTTGCTGCCCTTTTGGCAACAATGCAACAGTGCAGATGGCCTGCAGCCTTTTGGTTGCTAGTCATCTGTGTTACACATGAAGCATCAGCTGAAATTAATCTGTCTTGCACGCAATCATGCAGATGTGTGTTGCTCAACATTTGTCAACGTTGCTCAAATTGATTTTGATCGTGAACCCTAGAAGTAATTCCAGATGCAGATTTCCATGCACATGGTACAGCAAAGGCTCACCCCTCTGCCTCGCCCTCAAGTTCTTCACCCTTCTCATTAAGTACAGCAGGCTCCACTCCAAAGAAGGGCAGGGTGGCTGAGCCAGGCTTGAGGGGGGTAGCCCCTGGTAGGGGGGTGATGAGATGGGACCCTGTCTCTGTCTGCCACCATGTGTCAACAATTGGGCACCTGCTGTCGCCTACTACCTGCATGACTGATACACATGACATATGACACAGACAGAATGCTGTTCCTCATGGGCAGCAGAATGAAGCAAGGACATCAGGGAAGGGGGGCTGCTGACAAACTCTGTATGAAGAATGTTGCTGCAAATGAGCGCCTGATCTTGCATTGTTAAAGGTCATGACAGCACTGGCAGCTGTGTTGAGCTATTGCAGTGTGCAGGCAAGAGATACTGACCTCATAGTACCACCTCCAGGCTTCAGGGTTGATAGGCTCCCCAACAGTGCCCAGGATGCGCAGGCTGCTGCGCTTGTGCTTGGTGACAGGACCATCCCCCTTGGCCATCAAGCTTCTGATGGCTGTGGGGGCAGTGTACAGCACTGACACCTGCAGTCACATGCCATCATATGCAACAACATGTGGTGGTTAACAACCAAATTGCACATGTCTGCCCGAGTATGTGCTATCAATCAGTTGCTTTTCCATGCATGGCATGCATCGTAGGCTACATCTTGGGTGCTTGCTGTCCTATGCACAAACAGGAGACAATGTTTCAGTGCACAGCTGCCACTGTTGGCACCATATTCTAAGATCACAATGTCCCAATGGTTGATGTTGATTTTAGCTACTGCCAACTGCATGCTGGAATTGTATAACGGTATAGGCATGTTGTTTATAAAGCCCATGAAGCAAGGAGGTCCTGGGTACCTTGTACTTGTCAGTGATGGCCCAGGCTCTGCTGGCATCAGGGTAGGTGGGCACCCCCTCAAATATCACCTGGGTCATGCCCAGCAGCATGGGACCTGCACACCCACCCTATGACTCAGCATACAGCGAACAGTGCCTTGCACGATAGAACTCAATAACAGCTAATGGAGGTTCAGTGTATCAGACCGTAAATGCTGTGTAGCTGCTCTGCACTAGCTCACATGATGATGCATTGACATTAACACTGCCTGATGCATGTTCAGCACGCATGGGCGAGGCTGGCCCTTGTTGCCATCGTTCAGGTCTTTCATCTTCCTGTTGTGAAGATAACGTAGGAATGTCGACTGCACACAGCTGACACCAGTGAAGGTTTGTGCATCAGTTTCATGCTTGCACTGAGGCCATAGCTCTGAAATGGGTCTGAAATGGGCTGTATGAGCCAGCCTATGACTAGGGAAGCATACCATAGGTGACATAGCTGTGGCCCGTGATCCATCCACAGTCCGCTGTGCACCAGTAAACATCATCTGGCTGTGCGTCAAAGACATACTTGGTGGTGAGGGCTGCACCCACCATATAGCCTCCCGTGGTGTGCTGCACACCCTTGGGCTTGCCTGTGGACCCGCTGGTGTACAGCTGCATGCACACACACATGCATGAAAACAGACTGTATACATTTTGCTATGTACAGAGTCTCTTTGACACAAGCTGCCTGGCAGTGTGTGTGACTGCAACACAATCACAGCTTGTTTTCAGGAGTCAAGCAAGCACCAGAAACAGGCAATTGGTCACATGAACAACTACAGGACTTGCAGATGCTGCTACAAGACAGCATCCCCTTGTGCACATTGAGCAGTTTGCATGCAGATGGCAGAAAGCCCTCTGCATGTTCAAACTTAAGAAGGCAAATGTGGCCTGAAGACTGCCAAAGGCTACCTTGAAGAGGGGAGCCTCTGCATCCACCCACTCAACAGGGCAGTCTGAGGGCAAGGCGTCCATGACATCCTGCCACCAGATGTCCCTGCCCTCCTTCCAGGGCACGTCACTGCGCTTTGCTGCCAGCTTGTGATCCAGGACTGCTACATGCTTGACTGCATGGCCCTCCTTCTCTGTGATGTCCAAGGCATCATCCACAATAGTCTGCATCGAGGCTTGGCTGCTCAATCTAACACAAATTGGGAGCTCAAACAGCTGAGACTCAGCATGCCTGTTTTGAATCATGCACAGTATGCAGTATGCAGTTATTGTAAGTCATTGGACATTGCAGCATCAGCAGCTGTTGCGCTCATCATTGCATGTGCTGTTCAGTTATGTATAGCTGCTGCCTGCAAATGTAATTCTCAGTTGAATACTTGCATGGCTGAATGGCCTCCTATATATGACAGAAGCTGACTGCCCAAGCTAAAATGCTGCAAGGGACCTAGCTCACCTTCAGAGATATAGCTTTTGGACCTCGCTTCACAGATGAACAGCACAGCACAACTGTGGGCTTGGAGTCACAGATCCGGCCAGCCAGGGATTCTGCTGAGAACCCGGCAAAGACAACTGAGTGGACTGCTCCAATGCGGGCACATGCCAACTGCAGCAACTCATGACTGCACTGAGTATGTACAGTTGACTGAGCACAATGGACTAGCATATTGAAGCAATGCTTTTACCATGGCTGCTGGGAGCTCCACTACCATGGGCATGTAAATGGTAACGTCATCCCCCTTTTTTATGCCTATGCTTTTCAAGTAGTTGGCTATTCTGCAAACCATCTTGAGCAACTCTGAATAAGTGATCTTGCTGTCTGTGTCCAGGTCATTGCCTTCCCAGTACATGGCAGTTTTGTCTCCATTGCCTGCTTTGACGTGTCTGTCCAAGCAGTTGTATGCAATGTTGGTCTCTGCACCTTTGAACCACTGAATAGATACTGGGCCCTTGTCCATGTGATAGTTGTACCTTCAGCAAGAGCAGCACTGCCATGATGATGGTGGAATTGCAAAAACAAACATATTTGCAGTATAAACGTGTCAGTACAGACGCGCTTGCGTGTGAAGGATCAAGGTGCCACCGCGACAGCGATAGCCGGTTGAAAGATATCGAAGGGCCCCCTCGCTACGTGTATGACATTTTGCTGTTGAGCATACACACAGCAAGTGTGCAGGCACTGAATATCATTCGCGTCCCGCCACACAAAGTGCGGACAGTTGGTTGGGCGCAAGCCTTGCGGAACGTACTCAAGAACAGGTAGCTTCCATCGCTTAGTCCAGTGGAATGCCTCGGCCTGCTCAGACCAGAATGTGTCCGGGTCCTCCAGACTCTGCTTGTACAGTTTGTCATATTGCTCTCTGGACTTGATATGTGCATGCTTTGCTAGCTCAGCCGGCGGTGGGTACAACGCTGACAACGTCATGGCAAAGAAGAGTGGTACTGTCTGGACCGGTGTCTTTCGCTCAGTTTGCGTTGTCCAAAAGAGTCTGCCGAAACGAGGCAGCGCACGCTTGATACCCAACATAAGCAGCGTCAGCCTGGTGTTTCGTTTCGACAGGCCAGGTCAGCAATTAGCGTTGCTACTGACTAGGCAAGCTACTAAGACCTGTACTAAGCAATTACTAAGAATCATCTGACCCAGTACTGCCTCCGGAGCTATACACCGTAACGCCAGCCCGAGGTAACCCAGCTCACCCGCTACGGCGAATTAGGTTAATTCGGGGGGAGGGTTCACTGTCAAATGCGCTCGGGAGAGCCGCGGGGCCGCTTGAAACCCCACTCGGGAGCCTATGACGTATACCCCTATCGGGAAATATCAGTCGAATTGGGCATATGTAACGCATACATACGATGCGTTACATATGCTACGTTGATGCTTGAATGATCAGAAGCTCAGTGTATCAACAATAGCATCAGTGACAACTTCAAAAAACTTTTGGACTGTATCACAAATTGCACTCTGTACGGCATGGCTGCCAGACACAATGAATATGAAAGCA
>JAABUK010004047.1_pt1 | contig 24247 bp, 37 predicted proteins | sample 5559141 | NCBI WGS metagenome assembly JAABUK01 (sample SAMN10711869, study PRJNA513367) | rock metagenome | isolation source: Antarctica rocks | place: Antarctica: Victoria Land, Pudding Butte nord | collected 2016-01-03
GCGCACATGTAATGTGCGTTTCATGAAGTGATTGTGCACAGTGTTCATTTGCGAAAACAGGGAGGACCTTTCAAGACACCATACTTCACAACTGTATGAAAGGACTGGCTGTACCAGAGATGAGAATAAAGAGCAGCGAAGATGTGTGTCATTCAGACCCAACTCTGAGCATCGGTACTGCATAGCAAAAAGAGCACGTTTGCCTGCAGGTGCAAGCTTCTCAATTGCTGCTTTGAAACAACCTGATACCAAATTACTAATTTAGCCAAATGGACGGGCGCAGTCGCAGTGCCTGAGGTTATCTAACCCCCCGGGAACGGCCCCGCAGCTTCGTTCCGCCCTCTCAGATCGGATGCAGCACCGTCCGAACACAGAACGAACAACCTGAGTCGGAATCTGACACAATGACGTGCCTGCAATGTGGGGCTGTGCTGAAGCTGAGCTCTGCTGCAGCAGCAAGCGCATCCGACCTGATCTGCAGCATTGCTGTCCTCCAAAGCTGCATGCTGTTCATTGCATTCTGAGCAAGCCTGGGGTGGAACTGCATGTCATACCACTTGCGCCATTGTTGCTTGCTGTGACCCATCACCATAGCAGCCCCCTGATTTGATGGACCAGCTGCAGCACTGTTGGTTGCTCAAGCATCAACAAACACAATCGTAATCGAAGCTTCGAAGAATTCTGGACCTCCTGGGGGTGTGTGCGTGTGTGTGAGCCCTAGTATCATAATCCCAGCAGGTTCAAAGTTCTGTTTGAACACCTGTTTAGTCACACTTCTCACTCTTTCTCTCTCTCTCTTCCAAAAAATTGATATTATGATATTATAGAATGCCCTACAGCGCAAAGTACTGGAAGGGCGGTTGCCCTGGATCTGCAAATAACGTCCTGTTAGTAGGGTAAACATGGACAGATAGGGTATGTTTTTGAAACTTTAAAACATTGCTTACTAACCAGGGCCATTATGTGAGCATTACCACACACATTAACCTACATGCTTCATGACAAACTCTGACAAGTCACAGAGAAAACCCTATGGTCAGTAGTCAGTCACGCAAATATATATATGCTGTGGTCTTATGCCAAGAATTTTACAAGACTGCACAAATTTAAAGTAATCTACAAATCGTTGTCAAGCCAGCATGTATCTGACCCACAGTAAGATTGCTCTGATTGCACAATTGCGGCAGAGCTGAGGTAGAAGGCGCATTGCTGACATGTCCAGAAAAGAGTTTGCACCTCTGTTCCAATAACTACACAATGCCTTTGCCTCTTTTGCCCTTGGTGACGACTTTGCCCTTGCTGCCACCATCCCATTCCTGTCCACTTTTCTCAACAACATACTTCTCACCTTTAGCAGTGACCACCTGACCCTCTCTGTACCGCACTTGGTTCTGCAGGACACGACCACCCAGAGGTAAGAAGGCTTAAGACTACCATGCAGGTCAAGATTTTCGCTCCGTGCTATTGTGACCCAGCTCGACTTGCTGTGTACAGGGATGATTCTGGCATGTTCACTGATTCATTCCACATCAACCTAAGCCATAAAGAGCACATAGCTAGGCAGGGCCAGCACAAACAAATAACAATGACACGACTACACTTGCTGACCTTGTTTTTGGGGGCCTGCCGGGCTTGCTTGGGCTCTGTGGGTGCAGAATTTCCCACAGCTTGCAATTGATACTTGGCTAACAATTGCTTGCGATGTTCCTTCTCTTTCCTGGCAGCTTCTGCAGCGTCCCGCTGCTTCTGCTCTTGGCAAGCATGCCAGCTTGCTTCAGACTTTGCAAGATCCTCTTGATCCATCAGCCAGTGTGCAGCATCCTGCACTGCAAAATCTGGGGCTGGACTCCTTTAGCTCGTCCTACCAACTGTTGTGCAGGCAATCATACAATCGGAAGTTTGCACATCAAGACATGGCCCAAATGCTGTGCTGGTGCTGTCAGTGAAAAGATAACGCATCTGCAAGTCTGCATGTGTGCTACCTCAAGCTGGTTGTGGCAGACATCATGGAGCACATGGTTCAGATATGCTGGACTGTTGCCAGGGTACAAGTCTATAAGCGGGCCAGCTTGCTGCCACTCTGCTGTTTCTATGCTTTGCCTGCAGATGCATTCAGTTGGCAATGTCATCCTTCTAGAAAAGTCAGTGAATTGTACACAAGCAGTAGCAGAAATGGCATACTGCAAGTTATGCAAGGCAGCAGGAGCTTCATGTGAGGTTGCCTCCACTCTGTGTGCCTGCTGTTGTCTCCAGCCTTCTCTAGGAAAGCTCTCGACGGTGGCCTGAGCCCGATCATGTGGAATTGCAGCCTGTCAGCAAGGTCCGCTTACAATATGCAAGGTTGCCAACATACTTGCCTGACCTTTTGGACAAGAGTTGACAGCAAAGCAAGCTTCTGGGCATCCGGGACTGCATCAAATGATGGGCAGAACCCTGCGATGATGTCTTGCAGCTCCAGCAAGTCCACTGCGTCTGGTGCACTGTCCTCAAGCGTGCTGATCAGATAAGTCGCTAAGGCTTCTTCAGGCACCTCACTGAGCGCGCCGAAGAAGTCATTGACCGCATGTGCCGCCTGATGGGCACGGCGTGACATGACGCTCGGTGCCGCTTCTCTGTATGGCTAACGTCAGTGACAAAAACAACTTTTGAGCTACAGAGAGAAGTGTTTTACATCCTACACAACTTTTGAACTTTCTCTTCGCTCGTCTTTGCAAGCGTTTCCAGACTCCGGAACTGCAAAAAACTAACTGCAAACTTGCTTGCGACGCCGGCGGTGCCGCAGGCTTTCAATGCGTCTGTTGTAGACACAGCAATGAATCATCTGATTGCACCGCAGGTCATACAATTCTGGGAAGAAAAGGTGCGCCCTTCGAAGTGGACCATGCTTGCAAAGCTTTGCAGGAGATTTGTTGCGAAAGATTCACTCAGCTCATACTGGTCCACAGCTTATGGCAATTATTTGCTGCTGCTGCGTGTGCTCTGATCCAGCTGCTTGCTGACTTAGGCCAAGGCGTATGGACCAGGTGTGTCAGGAGCCCTGTTCGGGGCAGGTTGGTGGTTCTGGGTGGATGCTTGTGCCGCCAGCAGCGTCAAGATTCCTTTTGTGCAGGTGCTGTTTGCATTTTGCTGCTCGATTGGCTGCTGACCATGAAAGATTTGCAGTACTAGTGGTTACCAACAACTTTTAGCTTGCGCTCCAACACGGCTACCTTGTGCCTGAAGGCAAATCAACAATTCAACATGGCATGCAGTATCTTCCTGGGTTTTGTGCCACCTTGGCCCTCATCATGACCAACTGCTTACGAAGGTAAGTCTTGCAGAGCAGGATGTTATCATGATGTACAGCATGTCATTCTGACAGCATGCTCTCATAGGGAGGACTTGGAAGAGTATGATTCTTTTGATGAAGGGGTTTATTGTCGGTCACGGTCATGGCTGTTTCTGGCATACCTTGTGTCATTTGGATCCATCATGGGATCTGTAGCTGTACTGTTGAAGAGCTATGCGCTCAATGACGCAATAGATGTGATGTGGCCTGGGGTGGCCGGCCTCTTTCAGGTCACACTGATCCTGGCAGCTGGTCTTCTTCTCTTTGTGTCTCGCACACCTGCTGAGGGCTCAGGGTCAGCAAACTATGGTGCCTTCTGATGCAAACATACATATTTGCCTGACGGACCATCAATGATGATTGGTGGCATATGCCATCCTCAAGGATATGCCAAACATCAGGACAATGATGCAGGAAGCAACATAGTGATGTGAAAGTCATTTATCCTAAAACCCTGTCTGCAGTTGCAGCAACACACAACGCAACTTTCAGTATCTGGCTTGACATGGTACAGCTTGCCCAACAACAACTTGACATTTGCGTACGACTGACACTTTGCTGCAGCAAACAATGCAATCATGGGGCTTGCAATCATGGGGCTTGCTGCAAAGAATTTGTATATTATAGGCTGTTATGCAGCTTGAACTCGTACATCATGCAAGATGACTAGTACTTGACTTGAAGTACTTGACATTCCACAGATCCACTGCATTGGCAATGTGTGCATGTCAATCGCATATGTGTTTGTGTATTGGCATACACAGCTGGTGTGCAATATCACTGGCATGTGGGCTTCTTTTCAACATTGTAGCTCATGACTAAATGTACTGTATTCAGTAGCTGTATCAACCTCACGTGCATATGGCCTTCGTTGAGACAGTGTCATGCAAGACTATACATTCACTGTGTGAGTAACTGACAGCTGCATGGTATTTGATCAGATGTTAGGCAGTTGCAACAACATACGAATGCCTGCATACCAGTTGTGCGTTATTGAAATGGCTGAGCAGCAGTTGTGTCTAAACATTGACCTGAGCTACCAGTTTCTGGCACACTGCTGCAACCCTGTTTAAGCAAAAGCAAGGCAAAAAGTGCTACAACCCTGTTGCTGCACAAGCAAGGCAAAAAGGCTGCAGGTGTGTCATGGCATCACTGACCAGATGGCACAGGCAGAGCGCCAGCCAGCACTACACTTCTGCTGCAAGAGACTGCTATGGCTGCGATTCATGAATGTCTGACAACACATCTGTCAAACCCCTAGTCAGTGACTGTCATGCGCATCATGCGTAGTGCCACCATTCTTTTTCTGTTTTTGTTCTTCTCTGTATATGGCATTCAGTCTGGTAAACTGCATCACACCAATAAAGTGTTAGCAGAAGCAATATAAAATGATATGGGTGCATTGCATGCCAGCTACAGCTGCTAGCTTGCCTCCTTTCGGTGGTGTAGGCATTCAAGATAGTCATCACGCAGCTCTCTGCATTTGTAGGGGGCATCAGTTGTGCTCATGCACTGCAACCACAAATTTCAATTTCGTTCAGCATTCCTCATTTACATCTAGCGTGTTCATATGCGCATTTTGGGCCTACCTCAGAAAAGTCCATCCAGATGGGGTAACACCTGCAAGTATGCAAGCAGGTGTCACACGTCAGTTGCCCAGTTCATCACATACGCATCACTCGTACAAAAATGTGATTCTTACCTGCCTGTTCCCCCGCTGATCCCAAATCCACTGGCCATTGAGAAACGCTAAGGCCTTGGCCTATGGATGTGGACGTGAAAGACACGCTTCACGTTGCCAAAGATCTGCAGTCTCAAGCACACATACGCTAGTGTTCAATTACTCACAGCAACGATCGGCTTTGCTGCCGCTTGCGCTGCGTCTCGTGACTGTGCGCATTTGCTACTGTCAGCGACTGATCACTGGCATCTTGGGGCAGAATCGGAACAGCCCCAATATGCGGCCCTGTGTGATGTTAGTGGGCCGTCTTTATTGATGCATCAAACTTATTGATGACAGCGCGCTGCCAGGCGAAGGCTCAACGCCCTGATCCACAGACGGCCGCAATAATCACCTTAACTCGTAAACCAGCATTGTGGTCTGTAGCTGAGGTTGTGGCCAAGAGACACACGTGACAGTCAGCCTGATCAGAGATGGCAGACAAATTTTGGCAGACAATTTTGGCAGACAATTTTGGCAGACACTTTTGGCAGACAAATCTTTTAAAGACTCTTGTGTGCATCTTATCCACTTGCATAACGAGTTTTTTTTGCAAGTGCCTAGAGCGTTTATCTGTGTAATAGAGCACAGATCAGAGAATGCATGCATGCAAACAACACATGTTGTCCCATAAAACGTCGTCCTCGGTGATCACTCCGCTCCTGCAAAGTGGTCGGGCATTGCTATGTAGATGCATGCAACTGTACCTGCAGCACGCACCATGGGACATTCGCATCCAGCAGAAACTGTGATGAATTTCAAAGCCAACTGTGCTCATCGAGCGTTTCACGAATTGCATGAACGTTCCTGTGCAAACGCTATGGACGGCGCCAAATAGTCTTGGCACGGCAGCACTGTGTAATATGTGCCCTGATACTTGACGTATCTCGGTGACGTGTCAACGAAAATCGGCAGACCTGATCTGGGAAGAAACCGTGAGCAACTGCTTCGGCACCCGTGCTAACAAGGAATTAGCGTCAGCAAGCTGTGCATCATGAATCGGATACTCCTGGGTCCGTTCCTGTGTCTGGCAGCCGTGTGCCACTGCTGCGTTGTGCAAGCACAGAGCACACTATTGACTGCAGCATTGTGCATAGGCTCGGTGCATAAGCTTTACAGCTGGCTAACGACCCTCCGACGGCATTTTTGCAGATCCATTTCAGAGCGTCGAGCTGCCTGAGACCATTGAAGAGTTTCTAGATGATGGCGTTGCCCAGTGCATTGCATTCAACCGCAGAGGGACACTGCTTGCTGGTATGGTGAATGCTTTTGTTAGATTGGTGCTCTGGCCCATTGCACAAGCGAGCATTGCTTGATCTGGCCCATCTAATGCAGCTGGCTGTGCTGATGGGCAAGTGGTCATTTGGGACATTGAGACCAGAGGGGTTGCTCAGCGCTGCGCACCTCACAGGTGTGCTATGCAGAGACACAAACTCTTCAGCTTCGCTTGTAGTCTTCTAATATGCACATCAACAGCAGTTGACCATGCATCTGTGCTGCAGCATGCCCGTCACTTCGGTTGCCTGGTCGAAGGATGGGCGCAGGCTTCTGTCAGGATCACTAGACAAGTGCATTTGCCTTTGGGACCTGCAGCAAAACATACAGGTATGATAGCCTGTTGCCGGCAGCAAGCGACACAGTGCTCAGTACTTCCTTGCCATGCAAGACATCCTCTGCAAACCACATCTTTAACGCTTGCCATGCTCAGGATTATGCTGACTGAGCCCCTGGACCTTATTCGCATCCTTCTTGATAGTGTGGCATTGCAGTGTCTTTGCATGCTTCAAGTCTGCAAGTCTATTTACCAGTCAATCACATGTGCAAAACGCTGTGGTGATGTCTTGAAGGAACACCAAATGAAACTGGATGGAGCCGTGGTGCATGTCAGCTTGCACCCGGAACCCAGCAAATGCATTGCCAGCTTTGCTGTTGGCCCTCCTGTTGTGGCAGACTTTGCTACAGACACTGTCAAGCCTTTGCCAGCTGTGGTCATGGGTGAGACACACACACGCTCTTTTCTTTTCTCACTTAACATGCAACCAACAGCCAGCAGCAGTGATGAAGGTTGTGCAACTTCATCAGCACCTGTCATAGCAGACGAGTCCTGCTGTAGATGTCTAGCATCTGCTTTTGCGGCAGTGCTGCTGCCAACGCAACCATTGGCGCACACACATGCAAGAACTGCTACTGCAGACAGGAGAAATTGAAAGTTTGGGCATGTCTGAACACATGCGGCATGTCTGAACACATGCGGCATGTCTGAACACATGCGGCATGTCTGAGCACACATCCTTATGTCTGAGCACATCCCAGCATGTCTGAGCACATGAGCACCAACCAGCATGTCTAAGCACATATCAGCATACTTCCTTAACCTGCAGAGCATGTTTTGCTAAGTCTTCATCCACATACAGAATGCGCTTCATCAGGCATTGCACACGCACACTTGCCCATGCCCCTGGTGCTGCTGCATGACTGTGACAGCTAGCTCGTGCCCCTGGTGCTGCTGCATGACTGTGACAAGTAGCTCATGCCTGCAGAGGGGGAGGGCAAGAACAGCAAGCCAGCAGCCAATCACAGCATGATGACAGCAATTGCCCTGTATGACAAGGCTGGAGATCTCATCTACATGGGACAGTCCAAAGGAACCATCACAGTGCTGGATTCTGTCTCCCTCAAGTTTCTTGATGTTGTCAAGGTTTGCATCTACAACACGTGACATGACATTCATGGAACCATCACAGTGCTGGATGCTGTCTCCCTCAAGTTTCTTGATGTTGTCAAGGTTTGCATCTACAACACTTGACATGACATTCATGGAACCATCACAGTGCTGCATTCTGTCTCCTCAAGTTTCTTGATGTTGTCAAGATTTGCATCTGTACACTCAACGGCATCACCTTCCAGGAATACAGTATATTCAGCAGGCGACATGCAGCTGGACTTGATATCTTGGCTGCGGTGTGCAATGGCAGCTTCCTCAGATTCTTGTGTTTGCTGTACGTAGCAAGCTCAGCTGAGCAGGCATGCATAGAATGTCAGTGCAGACGCAAAACAGACAGCTGGCTCTTCATTTGCAGCAACATGAAGTAACATGCTAGGCAGGTTGCATGCAACCTGTCTAAATGGTTGTTAAGCAATGGAGGAACAGTTCTCATCTCACCTGAAGCCACCTCTTTTGTCCATTCCTGCTTTGCCCTGCTTGCCCTTGCATGTATGTTTCACTCAACATCCAGCATCAGCCCTTCCACAGCAGTTTTGCTTCAGACACATCATGTGTTGTTACAGTACTTGTGCTGGTTCAGGTGCCAGGAGGTTCACGCATTGTGAGCATGATCCTGAACAGGCGTGGCACCCGTCTGCTGGTGAACTGCTATGACAGAGTGGTGAGGCTGTACGAGACTTGCCAGCCGGGCAAGCGCAGGCGCAGCTACACTGCAGCTGACCTCAAGACCCGGCTGGCGTCTGCCAAAGTGAGTCATCCTCGCAGCTGTTTCTGTGCTTGTTTCTGCTTGGAGCTTGCTGGTGTAACCACAACTGAATAATAATGAAGTAACTGAAATAGTAAATTGAATGCTTTCTGGCTCATGGTGAGCTAGGTATGTCTTGTTGCTTCACAGCAGCCTGTCCTGTGCAATCCTGTGAGGCCTACTAATGCGACAGTTTTGACAGTATGTCATGTGATGCAACATCATAGGAACTAGATTTTGCGTGACCACGTGGGCAAAGCCCCTTCACTTCACCAAACAGGAGCTTCTTAGACAGTCTATCATCAGGCATCCTCAAGGTATGACCAAGCCACCTGAGTCTCTTGCTTTGCAGCTGAGACTCCACAGAAAACTTATTTGGCACATGGTCGCACAACAAACAACATACCACAGAGGCGCCGCAAGTCACTCATTTAGAAAACAGCCAGAGGGCTAATGTGTTCATGTTTCTCCAGAATCCAGCAGAACTGACATGACAATGCATTGAACAGACAAAGGTCAAAGCCCTTGAGGACCAGATGTTGGCCCTGTCTGATATCCTGGAAGTCACAAATGTTGTCCATGGCTTGCTGCTGTGGATGTTGTGAACACTGCTGCTACCATTGCTGACACTATTGCTTATAACAATGCTGTGAAATTCCTGCGTGTCTTTGATCCTTACTCAGAACAATTTGCTTGTGAGTCAGGCAGCAGAGCGGGACTGAAGCTTTTCAAAACAACCTCAATTGTAGAGCAAAAAGTAGCAGCTCTTGGTAGGACAGTTTGCATTTGATGCTGTCACTGATTGCGGATCATTTGCATCTGGTATTGTTACTGATTTTGGATAATTTGCATCTGATGCTGTCACTGATTTTGGATCAGTCACAGGTAATGAAGCAGGGGTCTCTGGTGCATGAGGATGCCAGCCTGAAACTGCTCAGGGAGTTTCGAAATGAGGTGGAGCGGTGGCAGTGGCGAGGGGTGGCATTTAGTAATGATGATGAGCATATTATCGGCGCCTCAAACGCCAAGAATGAGCATATCATGTATGTTTGGAATGCTGTCGTTGGCAACCTGGAGCGTATTCTTGAAGGTAAGCATGCCAAGCTGCCGAACTGGACTGCTTGTCTTGTCTGCAATTGCAGTAGGGCTGCTGCCTTAGGAGGCTCCCATTATGATCGCTGAAAAAGCACAAACTTTTCTTTTCTTTTCTTTCTGCAATTGCAGTCTTTTCAACTTTGATGATGTTGTTCTGGCGGCTCTGCGACTCTAGAAACGATCTCTGTCACAAGTACATTGACAATCCAACAATTATCTCGCGCAAAACTACAATCAGGCACACCATGTAATCATCAAGCAACTCAGTGCTGAAGCACCTACATAATGAAGCAGTGGATAGTTACATAGGTGAATGGTTGCACAAACAAATGAGTGAGCGCATGAATTAGTGGTTGTATAGATGGCGGGCTGAACACGAAGGAACAAATGAATGGATGAATGCACGTATGCACAGGCAAGCTGGCAGGCGGGTGGATGAACCAATGAATGAATGGACAAACAAAATGAATGAACGACTTGCGTGATTGGAATTTGGATGGACCAACAGTAATGCTTCAGTGTGCCGCAAAAGAAGTATGCCAAGACATGACAAGCCCAGCATGCTGACGTTGTGACGATTATTTATGTCAGTCCAGTCATGACTGACTGGGCGGCACTTGTCCTTGCCATGTGTACTGCCAGTCAGCTTGATGATGTTGTAGCCACTGCATGATGCATGTCAACATTCACACTGTTTTGTCATCATTGTTACATGTCAGCATTACGGCAAGACTTACCTGTAGCAACAGTATTAGTGCTCAGACTGTTTTGGCCTTTGACTCTGAGGTCACCTGTGAGGGTCAACCAGAGTTGGGGTGTTGCAGGGCCCAAGGAGGGCGCCCTGGACTTGCTGTGGCACCCCCTGCGCTCCTGCGTGGCTTCTGTCTCCACTACTGGCAAGGTCAGCATGCACCCTCATCTTGTTGTTGCTCCTACTTGCAAGTAGGAGCAAGAAGCAGCAGCTCTTGAGAGTTAGGCACTTGCAAGTAGAAAACAAGGCTCTTGCGTGCTTTGCTTCACTGTCCATACTCAGGGAGTTCATACACCATGATAGCATCAGTAACGCTGGGCACAGACTTCTCTGAGCAGTTTGCGTCTCTAGTCAAGTGCATTCTGGCAGTCCAGTTTCACATTTAAGTTGCAGCTCAGATTTGGGGACAGCGTGGATACAGCTGAATTTCTGCCAGGGCTGCAGAAGTCAGGCACATGGTGCAGTCACGTGCACATGATACAATGCATGTGTGCAGCCTTGCATTTCCAGCTGCTGCGTCTGAGCACCAGCATCTGATCAGGGCATGGCATCTAGAGAATGGATTCACTACAAAAACCTGAGCAAGAAAGAATGGCTGGCAACATGTGTGCCAGTTGGTACAGCTTTACATAAGTGTTACCCTGTCTTGTATACACACTTCGTGCTATAAGTAATGCAATGTAGACCATTCTGTTCTCATACACATTGATTTCACATTACCATGTGGACAGACAGGTCAATATGTGGCATGTACTGCTTGTATAGCTTACACATGTACAAATCTATATAACAAGTCAGTGATGGTGGTGCAGATCTACCTGTGGGCGCCCATCTACACAGAGAACTGGAGCGCCTTTGCTCCAGACTTTGAGGAGCTGGAGGAGAACCGGGAGTATGTTGAGAGGGAAGACGAGTTTGACATCAATGAGCGGGAGGAGGACCGACTGGCTGCGGCTGCTGCTGCCAACGCTGCAGGTGTGTCTCATGACTAACAATAATTATAACAATAATTATAACAATAACAATAACAATAACAATAACAATAACAATAACAATAACAATAACAATAACAATAACAATAACAATAACAATAACAATAACAATAACAATAACAATAACAATAACAACAACAACAACAACAATCATAATCATAATCATAATCATCATAATAATAAAAAGTAAAAACAAATAAACTCGCTGTCCAGCTCATGATGAGCTAGGTACGTGCAGGACAAGTCTTGTCTCTCCAGACTGGCATAGCTCATGCAAGACAACACTTGCGACACCGATGAGCAGCAGGAGAAACAGATATGAGATGCTTCCAGTGCTGCAAATATGTCATGGTTACATTTGCATGTCTAGGCAGGTTGCTTGAGACACTATGAGCAGAAAGAGGACCAATGGGCCGCAGCTGCAGCTGTCTCTGCTGCAAATTTGTCTTCATAGCTGCAGCACCATATGGAACGACAAGCAAAGGAAAGTCACGCAGTCAGCCTATGCAAGATGAGGCGCTTGTCAAGCTTCAGCCCAGCTCTGCTCTGTTGAACATAGCAATGCCACTTGCTTTGCAGCATGACTTGTCTGCCTTTGACAAGGCAGAGCCAGCTGCCTCATGATCTTGCCTGTTTGTTGCTGTGAGAATGGCTTTTTCAACTCTGTGAGAATGGCCCTGTCAATTCTGTTGTGAAAATGGCCGTGTCAATTCTGTGCTTGCAGCATCACAGCAGCAGGTATAACCAATGTCAGTGGCAACTGTGCCTTTTCAGTCTGGCGATCGTGTGTCTGTCAACAATTATCTGTTTTCAGCAGGCAGCTGGTATGAACACTGCCACCAGCAATCCCTCTACGATGCCTTTGAAGACTACTCAAGACAGTTCAATGCCATGATCAAGCGGGCCTGTAGAAAATACATATTTGTGACTGCGCTACCAGATGACAGATGTCTGAGCAAGAAGGGGCCTTGTTAACAGTCTGTTCAGGAGGTGCTAATGAAGTGGACAGTCTTGTGACGTAAAATGTGTCGTGTTTGGTCATGATGCATGCAGGTGATGATGATGAGCTGGATACCATGACATGGCATCAGTCACAGCTTTAGTCACAGTAGAGTCACATGCTGCGTGCAGGTGATGACGGTGAGGTGGACATCATGACAGTGGAGGATGAGCCCTTCTTCAGCAGCGATGAAGAAGAGGGTCAGAGCCAGCAGCTGCACTACCTGCCTGTCAGCATTTACAAGCCTCTGCCCAAGCCAGCTGCCAAGTAAGCCTGCAGGCATTGCAGTACAGTCTGTGTTTTGTCTTTGGAGTAGACCCATGCAGCAGCAATGTCACACATTCAAGCTTGCACAGAACCATCTGTACTGCTTGAACAGCAGGTTGGGACGCCCTTACTGCACGGAGAGCTTGTCAGGCGTGTTACAAACACAGCTGTTGAATGATATGCCTCCTGATCAACCTGCAGTGATGCAGAACATACAGCAAAGACCGATGAAACATCAGCAATGTGGAAACATGCAGGGCTAAGCATACCTAAATATGACATAGCACTGTTGCATTGTTTGCGCAAGCGTGTTGCCATTGCTATAAAAGCTGATATGAGTCACTTACCTAGCTCATCATGAGCTGGAAAGCATTGTTATTATTACTATTTATTATTATTATTATTAGTATTAGTATGAGTCACTTAGTTGGGACAGGAGCAGTAACCACCATGCAATGCACATGCAGTCTGGAAGCAGGCCCAGATGATATTGAGGAAGAGGCCGTTCCAACAGTGCGGTTGGGGATGGCTGACCGGGAAGCCTCCCAGTCTGGTGGGGACAGTGCTGCTGAGGGCCTTGCACCATCTCACAGTGGACAGTATGACAGTGCAGGAGTCAGCAGTGAAGGTGAGTGCCTTGCACTCACCAGCATGTCTGCTGTGCTGTATGCACGACATGCTCTCAGCTGAGGCTGATAATGTGGATTGCACAACAGTGGAACACATGGCTCATGCATCTCAGTATACCTTTGTGGCTGCATTGACTGACCGCAGACAAGGCAATGTGCACAGCATATGGTATGTTGCTGGACTTGTGTTGTTCGTTTGTTGAAAGTTACATCTGCTGAGCTGCTGCTTGCTGCAACTTGGCTTACAGCAACACCGATTAGAACTTGGGTTGGTGGCTTATTGATGATGCTCTTTCAACAAATTGTGAGCAGCAGCATATCTTGAGGATGCCTTTGCTTATCCAAAAAAAGGGGTGCAAGGCCAGCCATCACAATCAGACCAGCGTGTCATTTGCAATAAAAAGCCCTGTCATTGCTGTGTTAGCAATGCTGATCAGCAGAAGCAAGCTGACTGAAACAGATGTGACTGTTCTTGTCCATGTGTTGTGTTGCTTAAAGGAATACTGTGCTACTGTACAGATGGAGCAGCACGAGGGAGGGGTATAAAATTGAAGGTGAAGTTGAAGGAGCCAACCAGGATACTAGAAGGTGAACAGGAGCAGCAGACTGACAATCAGCAAGACGCCAGGATATCGGGTGGACAGAAGAAGAAGCGCCGAAGGCAATAACATCACTCAGGCCTGCTTGAGAACCAGTGTTGACCATGGTCACTTTTGTTTTGACCCTCAGGAGATGATCTAAACAGGAAACTGCTGGCAACCATGCGTTGCTGAAGGACTATCTGCAAAAACATGTCCACACCTAAATGTCTGTAAAGAGCATTTGCTCTTGTCTGATGTCAAAACCAGTTGTCTGAAGAAAGTGATGCAGCAGTTCATGGGCAATGTCCCATGTCAAAATTTCTTGCCACCAATTTTACGGACACTAGCGATGTTGTCCATGATGTCATCAATGTTTGGTTCCTCATCAAAATTGTACTGCACTGGTCTTGGCGGTTGCTTGAAAGCTTCTGGATCGAATTTAGGCTTCAGACTGTCCCATACATTTAAGAGTAGAGCAGCCTGCAATGAGATTGCAATGAGAGCTCAATGACTAGTTTCTTGCCAACCAAGCAGGAGCAGCATGACATGTCACCACAAATTACAGGAGCTTGTGCGAGTGACATGGCTGTACTTCATGAGCTACTCTGATACTACAAACATTTGACTTCTTCATGCAACTAGTACCTTGAAAGACAGGAAGCCAAGTATAAGGCACCCTTCCTCAACACGAGTAACTGTATGTAGCCCAGACTGATTGCATGCCCAGACACATGCTCCCAAGCCTACTGGGACCAACAGCCTTGCTCTGAGCCCGGCCCTGCACAAGATGCAAACACCTCTACCTCAAGATATGCTCAGGAAGATGATTCTGCATGGCTGCCATGGAATGATTTCCTGTGAATATACAGCGTTCTGAGGTTCAGCCTTCATTGTGCGCAGGCAGGGTTCAGGCAATGCATCACAGCGATACTGCAGGCCTAGGTCACTCGCCTGTAGGCAGCTATAGCAATGGCAAATGGTCTGGCAAAGCCCTGGACATTATCCTCAGCTTCCCATATAGGAACAGCGTCTGTTGGTGAGACAGAGTCCACCTGCTGTTGCATCAACACTAAGTATGCATAGCCAGCTCCTGACCCGAGCAGAGCACAAAGCGCAGCCTGCAGACACACATCAAACATGTCAAGAATGAAGCGCACGTCATGGTAATGAAAGATGCAAAGCAACAGCATGTGACTGGGCACTGGTGGTTTGCAATAAGTTCACACACTCAGCCTGCAGATGTCAGAGTCTGAGTACGCAGCATGCAGAGATGCCTGTTCTGTCTATGCTGACATGCATGCACAGCAGCGCTTTCAAAGCAGGGACCTGCCTGCCCAGAAACAGTGAGAAACAGGTATGCAGCCAGTAAACCTCCAAATCTTTGGGTTCTGCCCAACATTTCCTTCTTAAGCTGCTGATATTGAATTGCATATTGCTTGCCCTCTTCAGGGGTAGGGGGCACAATTTCTTCTTCCGAGTCAAAAACTGTGTCTTGGTATGTGACCCTGTAAAGCAGCCACAAGCTTGTGCACAAAACTGTCTGAGGGATTGACACATTCCGAGTCATTTGTGAGCAACTTGGAGTGCACACCTACGCGATTCCACGCCTAAGGCATGCACCGCGAAATCGCGTCGGGCGTGCTGTGTTTTGGAAGACCTAACAGGACTCTGCAAAGGGACAAACGCTTCCCATCGCCCAATAGCGTGTCGCCCACTGGTGCTGGTACACTGAGAGCTACAGGATCTTGCACAAGGGGCCCGCATGTCCCCCGCTCACCGGCAAGCGGACAAGCACCGCTGATCTTGCCCAGAACTTGCGCAGGTTTCTCAGAAAAGCTCACGCGAGGATTTGACTCCTAAGCAGTTCGCCAAAAGTTTCGAAAAGTACAATGGCCGCGCTGAAGAGGTCAGACAGTCTAAGTATGCTCCTGGGCGTCAAGGCAGGTCATGACTGATCAGCAGCCCTAGACTCAGTCGAGCTACTGTTGTATTACGTCACACGGATGATCCGCGTTCAGGAGATGATCGGGCTAATTTGATCTTCGGCATATCACGAGACTGACATACCGTTGCAGCTTTGCGCTTTGAACTTCAGACAAGTTGCCAAACGTTGCTGGTAGTAGGCATCCTAGGACGACCGCCGCATGTAAGTCAGACCACCGTCGTCCCCCGATCCTCGAGCTGTACGACCGTTCGTGTCCATGGGCAACGTCTGCGGTTGCGCCAGTCCACAGACAAAGCCTGCTCAGCAGCAACAGGAGAGACAGTACACAACCTCTGTAGGCCAGTCTCTGCAAGGCAAAGATGTACAGAACCAATCCAAAAAGATCGGACTTGCAGGCACCCACCAAGCTGTGAAGTTGCTTGGTCGAGGTGCTGCAGCTGACATCTGGTTGTTCAGAGACCTCAAACATGGCAACCAGGTTGCAGTCAAGCTGTTCGAAAGACCTCTGCCTGAGGCTGCTGTTCAAGCTGTGCTAAGAGAGATCAAGGTGCCATGTCCCTGCAATTTGTTCAACAACAGGGCAGTCAAGACTACAGGAGCTCACCATGCCATTGAGCATAGTGGTTTGTTGCTGTGCAGATACAAACAGAAATTGGAGAGGGACATGGCAATCTGGTCAACGTATACCAGCTGATCTTGACACCCACTCACCTGGCACTGTGCATGGAGTGGGCAAGCGGTGGCAGCTTGACATCATATGTTGCAGATAAGTGGCAATCTGCAGATCCAAGCGGGACTAGTCATGTCTGAGGATGAAGCACGTTACTATTTCAAGGTTAGTGCAGTCTCACTTGATCCCAACTTGTAAGGCAGCTGGGATGCTGTTGCTGATATCTCCTTGTCTATGCAGCAATTCATCAGTGCCATCAGCTACTGCCATCAGCATCACATAGCTCACCGGTAAGCAAAACCAAGGTTCCATGATGTGCTCTGAGCTTCAACATCATGGCATCTAAAGTTGCCTGTGCTCCTTCCTGCTGCAGTGACATGAAATTGGACAACACATTGTTTGATGGTCAGAAGCCTCCCTTCATCAAGATCTGTGACTTTGGCTTTGCCAGAGCATGGCAGAACCCAACCTTGTACCGCATGTCTAGTAGAGTAGGGTGAGCCTCCTCTACTCTCCTGTCTGTCTTGCTGCAAGCTTCCTTGATCAGCACTGGATCAGTCAGACTGCTCATTTTCTGACATACAACCACACAGTAATCACTCTCCAGAAGCAAAGCCAGCATTATTTTGCCCTTAGTGAATATTCACTTGAGCCTCGCTCAGCTGCAGAACGTCACTTCCACCAAGCATGTCTATGCAATGCTTAGAGGCATCTCATGTTCTGCACCTTCACAAGGCGCAGCCTGCAGCTCACATGCAAAGCTGCTGAGAAAGATGTTTGGCAGTACAGGGAGCCCTGCATCTTCGTTCAAAAGAGCATTTACAGGCTCAAAGCAAGCTGTGTGACATGCATGGCACTGCAGATACATCACAGCCTGCAGCTTTCAGTGTCAGGCTTTTGCACCACCCTTGTGCAGAACCTTTTCCACTGACTGTCTCTTCCCCATCCTGACTCACTCTGACGACCTGTCCGGATTCAGGACGCCGGAGTACATGTCTCCAGAGCTGTTACACAACGGCCAGGACGGCACAGATCAGGCGTATGACCCCCGAAGCACAGATGTATGGGCTGCCGGAGTGATGCTGGTGGTGGCCCTCTGTGGAGCCTTCCCCTTTGACCACACGCAGCACCAGCACCGCAGTATGGAGGAGGCAGAACTGGACCTCTGGTACGCCTTGTGCACTGTCTGTGACTGTCTGTGACTGTTTGTGACACGCAGCACCAGCACCGCAGTATGGAGGAGGCAGAGCTGGACCTCTGGTAAACCTAAAACCTCTTCCCAATGTAGAAACGCGTGTTTTACTGTCCCCAGACGTTTCTCTGTTTAGATTTCCAATGTAGAGAGGACGTTCCTGGATTGCAATAGAAGTTTCTGGATTGGTTGAAGCTTGGCATGATTGTAGTTCTTGTGTACTGCATGTATAGGCAGAAGATGCCCTGGTCATGGTTGCAAAGGTTGGCATGAAGCTTTTTCAGTCCGACTTGGAATGTGTCAACACATGTTGTTGCTGGTATGTTGACTGCCAGAATCAAACCTCACACAGGGAGCCACTTAGGAGTGTATGCATTTGATGATGCTGGGGTGGACATGTGTGTAATGAATGCATGCATGCATGCACATGCGCTTGGTGATGGGCATGTTATAGCAGGCAGGCACAGAAAGTATTTTGCATGCATGTAGCAGAGGCAATGGGTCTGCTTTCTAGGTCAATCTTTAGGTCCTGTTCAATCAGCTATCACGATCATGTATCAGCAGTGCTCTTAAGATGCTGTTCTACCGACCTAATCGCCTGTCTACTTGCCCTGGTTGTGCGTAGTTTGAGATGCATGCTGATGACTTTTCAAACATGGTCATGTATGCAATGCTGAGGCTGGGACAAGCAATTGACAGTGTTGCTGTGGCACAGGATGCAAGAGGTGAACCAGCAGTGGTTCCAGTCAGAGTTCATCAAGGCCAATGTCAACAAGGTGAGTCACAGCAGTTTCACATTCATTTCCACGTCCTATGTCTGCCAGACCTTGTGCATGTCCAGTTGCACATGGCATTATGCTTCATTGAGTCATGGTTGGCCTATTGTACAAGGCAAACCCCAATGGTTGCTGGCGTAGAATTACATTCCTGCCAAGGCTAAGGCCCAATTCCATGAGGGGGCATTGGCTCTTACAAGTTGCACATGGCTTCTGGGCAGCTGCCTGCACTGTCAATCGCCAAGCAGCTGCTCACATTGTGTTGTGACCTTAGCCCCAAACTTGCCTGGCACTATTTCTTCGTAGCCCCTGCTTCCACGCTTGCACCTTCGCTCTGGCTTGCATACTTGCAGTCTTGACTCCTGCTTGCATGCCATGTGTCCTGCTGGTCTCCTCCTGCTTTCAGGCATAAGCAGTCTTCTTCCTGCTTGTCTGCATCCTATTTTGAAGCTCGTCAGACCCACTCAACCCACAGAACCTGGCTGTAGTCAATGACAGTATCACCATGTGTACATGCATACATACACCAGGGTTGGTTGCCATGCCACACTGTAACATGCACCTGCGCAAACTGTCATGGACGTCAAGTGTCAAAAGGCATGGGTGTGTCATGCGTGTCAAGTGTCGACAGAGGTGGTTATGTCATGTGTGCAGTTGTCGTCAGAGTGCAGAAGCCTGCTGGACCGTATCTTTGTGGCAGATGTGAAGCAGCGCATCACAGTGGAGGGTATCATGCAGCACCCCTGGTACCAGCACGCCCTCCCCTCCCACTACCAGTCCCAGCTGCAGCATCTGGACCAGGTCCAAGCCCAGAAGGATGCTCACATCCAGTCTAGGAGAATTGACCCGGTAAGGGCTGCTGTCATCCCCCTGGGGACTGCGAGGGTGCTGTAGGGATTGCTGGGATCATAGACAGTGCCCCTACAGTGCAAGTGTAGTTGATGTACGTGCCCTCCTTGCTGACAGGGTCTGTGTCTCTGTCTCCTGGCTTGAGAGGGTGAGCAGAGTCCGCCTGAAGCATCGAAGCCTCCCATGTGTTGCACCCTGTACAACACTGTACATACAATACAGTAATTACTCTAGCTAACTGCGGTTACGCAGGTGCAGGAGTGGGTTTAATGACTGTTCTGTATGTCTTGACACCAAAAGCTGCACAGGCAAAAGCTTGCTTTGTCCAGCAGCAGCCGCAGAGGCAGTACATCTGAACAACAACAGCGTCTGTGGCTCATGTGTCATGCTTAGTGCTTGTAGACACTGGTAGTACATGTGAACACAAGAGCATCTGTGGTTCATGTGTCATGTTTTGTGGATAGATAAGATCTCAGATACATGTTCCCAAGGATACACTGATTTGCAGACCTTGGTAAAGTGCCTGGATCATAGGGATGTTGTGTTAGATATGGCATGCAGTCAGAAAAAGGTTGTGTTAGGCTGCGCAATGCACCGAAATGCATTGGAATGCATCTCGGAGGCTATTTTACCAGTTGTCATGTTTTGTGTTTGTAGACGCTGGTAGAGAAGCGCAACCAGGCCATCGCAGCCATGGTCTGTGTTTCCTTGATAGATTGGATCTCACATACACTTCCCCAAGGATACACTAATTTGCAGAGCTTGGTAAAGTGCCTGTTTTGTGTTTGTAGACGCTGGTAGAGAAGCGCAACCAGGCCATCGCAGCCATGGTCCAGGAGGCGACGCAAGCCTCGGCTCACGGGGGGCACCACCAGAAGGGCCAGCTGCGGCCGCTGCACCTCATGGACTTCAAGGATGAGAACCTGCAAGAAATCGACCTGACAGAGGCAGCAGTCCTGGCAACAGAAGGCAGTCAGCATTTCCAAGAGGGCCTAGCCACTGTGGGTGGCTCAGGAAGTGGAGCGCAGAACTGAAGTTTGCAATCTTCCAAAAATTGGAAACAGAGGTTGAAAGCCTTTTCTGATGACCAAGTTCAGCTGTTCTGATGTTTGCTGTTGTGCCATGTCTCTTACCAGATTGTAAGTCCTAGTACAAATGTTTGGCATGAGTATAGTATATGCTGCACCCAAGTCCTAGTACAACTGTTTGGCATGGGTGTAGTCGTTAATCAAAGCAGGCTTGCTAGCTGTGTTACCCTACTGAGCTGCTTCAATAGCAATCAGAAGTGCGACAGGCTGAGCTTGAGACTGTAAGTGCTGGTCCTTGCTGTTTGCATTATAACAGACTCTACATCAGAGAGATGGGATGTGATTGACTATATATAGATATCTGTGTTTTGTTGTTGCTGTGCAACAACATGCTGTTGAAGCTTCAGCCTCACATACTAGTAATTTATCAAATGCCTTGGTGCTGCCCATATGACTGCGAGCTTGAAAATAGGCTAGACTTTGCTAAGCCGAGTAGGTTGTCAGCGCAAACATTGTAGGATTCTCAGCCTGAACTGCAGTTGAAGTGACCGTAACGTCGATTTCATTGCTCAAACTGTCTGCAATTGTTTTATCGTTTGCATGCAGCTATTGACGACTTCATGACGAATTCCGTAGGCAATGCCTTTAGTGTTGTTGAGGCCAGCATTCGGTGCATGCTCATGTCACACAATGAGACACCGGGGGGTTTGTCTGCAACTACGTGCTCCGTTAATCATTTCATACGTGGTGCAAGCCAGCAGAAGTACAGGATACAAGGCTACAAAGACGAGGCCACCTGATCCGTGGTGAATCAAGATACCTGGCAAGAACATGAATTACACCCACATGAGATACCAGCCTGCAAGCCGTGACAGACTCCTTCATTTATCGTGGCAGACTCCTTCATCTATGTGCACGTTCTGGGCTCTTGGAACAAGGGAACAGTAAAAACCATTATTGACCACTGGGAAAATATACACCCAGAACGTCTACTCATTGAATGCAGCATTTGCCCAGTTGGCGCTTGTTTTCTATTCTAGCAACCTGAGATTATGTGCCCATGAGCCCGGGCAGAGTGCACCAAAGGCATAACATTGCACCACGCGTTTTTTGATGTGAACTCGCGAATGGCATGTGAGCAGCGAACTGCAATCAAACACAGTGCAGGATGGATGAGCCGACAAAAGGGAGGCAGCTTAAAGTCTTGCAAAACAAAACCGCAAAAAAGGGCTCTTGAAGGCTGCTCAAGGCAAACGAAAGCTGCAGCTGTGTGGAGAACTAAAGGCTGCATTGACCACACAAGGGAAAAGAGACAAAGCGGGGGAGGGGTGGGTGAAGTGTGACTCATCAATTGAGAGACAACCTGCATGCGACACTCCCTAACAGCTACCATCAACTTGCGACCTGGTTTGTGCCACTCTGTTGCCCCTCAAGAATGTGTACAATTGCTGGGTGCTAGCATACTGATGCCATGTGACAAAGCCACATGTCATCAGCCTGGACCAAAACTGCTGCCCACAACGACTGCTAACTTTGGGTTGTGAAAGGGTGTGTATATATATGCTTGTGGTCCCACGATTGCTCCATGGCTGCTTGACTGGACTGCAATGGCCTACAGTGATCAAATGTAAGCCTTGCCATTATGTCCTGCACAGCACAGACAGACATGTTCAGGGGTCCAAAATTGCAAGCATGCTGCTTCGGGTTCAACTGCGAGACTATTTGGCAGATACGATAAGACACCAAAGCACTGCTGCTGCATCAGTGCCATCACGACAATGTTTGCAATTTGCAACTGCCCAGACAAAGACAGTTGATCCTGTGTGTGGATGAGAAGCCTGGCAGCCTTACTAGGAAACATGGAAAACCGATGACAGTAATGCATGCCAAGTGTGACACTGCCAACTGGCCAGCAGGCTGTCACACCAAGCCTTGAAAAACTTTGCAAAGGAATACAGCTGTCAAGAGCAAAGGCATGTAGCTGTCAAGAGATGCACGGGAGGCAGCCAGTGCCAGTGCCAGGCTGCCACGAACAGGAGCACACAGTATGTAATCGATGCAAGCAAGCTCAAACAATTTTGCACCGTACAAGCTCTCAATGGCGTTCATGAAAGCCAGCACGTCCACATGCTCAGGGAAGGACTTCGAAATCAACCACCCGGCCTGAATTCCACAGGAGTGAGCAGTCAGTTCATCGTTGGTTACTTACTAGTGAGGATAGCTGCTGCACAGTGGCTTTCAGCAGACAATGCAGTGTGCCAAGCATGCTAGCTCTGGCCCCTGCTGTTGGTCACATATCTCTGGTCAGCATGCACATCTCAATGCTTGCAGAAACTTTGATTTACAAGCACGAGTATGTGGCCAAAGATTGCAAGCACTGTTAGGTGTGTATGCAGGTTGCAGATCTGCAAACAAAGCAGACTCAGAGGCAAGCCAGCAGGCGAATCGCGCACAAGCCAATCAACCTGTACATGAACCAAACCTCAAATAAGAGCTCAACCTGATGAGTATAACGAAACAGCTGTGACTGTGCAAATGCAGCATTGTATCACGTTAACAAGGCCTGCAGCAGCGGTCAAATGCAGCAAGTTCTTACCTGGACAGGATTGAGGCAATGCTTGAAGACAGTGTAGAGCATCTGACAGTTGAAGCGCTGCTCTTCCTTCAGGTTTTCCTCCAGCTGGACTGTGATGGCATTGAGGCTCTTGGGAGCAGCGGTGGGGTCCCTGTTCTCACCCCCATCAGAGGGAAGCAGGTTGTCCACCACCATTGCACTCAGCCGCTGCCTGTCTGCATATACCCTGCATACACAAGCAAATTATCCCCCATGACATGCCTTGCACCCTAGACTTTGGACCACACTGGACACGTGTAACAAAAGTCTCAGCGTGCTAGTCTACCACATGCTGAGACAAGTCGAGGAGCGTTATCGATACAAGTGATGGCAAGCAGATGCAAAGCTTCCTGCCAACTTTAACTGCAGGACCTCCAAGCATGACAGAGGAGCAAACACAGTGCTACAGCGCTCGAGAGACAGCAACCAAGTTGTAGCAGAGGGTTTACTCTTTCAACTTCTGGAGGCATGCTCGGCGCAGCCCCATGAAGTCTCCCTTCTGCTCCACGGACAACTGCACATCCTGAGCTGCTGTGATCCATCTGTCGGGGTCCTTCCAGCTCTGAATGTTGCTACACCTGCAAGACATGAGACACCACATGTTGGCATCAGGACTGACCCATGAAAAAAAACCATTCTGGCACAATGTGTCCAGGTGTAGACAAACAATTAGCCAGAATGTAGTTCTCAGGGTGACTTAAAAAGTTGGGGTGAAAATAATAGGACTCACATCACTCCTGTGTTGATGCAGCATGCGAAGGGCGCTGCGCTGCGATGACGCGCAGGGCATGTCAGATCTACTTTCTGTCAGAACTTGCTCTTGTTGATGCATTGGATGGAGGGTGCAGCTATGCAAGGCATGAAGCTTGAGGACCCAAGTTGTGTCAACTTGACAATGGCTGCATTGTCAGCAGTTTTAAGTGATATTGTGCGTACACCCAGATGACTGAACTAAGGTCTTGCCAGCAAGTGTGACAGGCAGCTACACGCCTGCAATTATGCTTGCACAGGACTGACAAGCAATGCCCCAACAGCAAAACCTTGTGCAATGCAGAATAGGTACCGATTTAACAGCAAGGGACAACTACTACCCTCAGCAATGGGATCATTCGAACATGTAACTTCACCAGCTGCTGATACAAGTTGACTCAAGCCTGACACTCACGTCTCATAGGTACGCTTGAGCAGCGTGTTCATCTCTACGCCTTCCATTTGAGCCACCTTGCAGCAAAGCTCCACCACCCCCTGCAGGGCCCCACCCAGGCTCATCAGGGCATCATTGCTCAGCTCATCTGCAGCCACTCCTGTTGGACCTTGACCCCAGAACCCCAGAGACTCCA
>JAABUK010004049.1_pt1 | contig 24214 bp, 33 predicted proteins | sample 5559141 | NCBI WGS metagenome assembly JAABUK01 (sample SAMN10711869, study PRJNA513367) | rock metagenome | isolation source: Antarctica rocks | place: Antarctica: Victoria Land, Pudding Butte nord | collected 2016-01-03
GTCATGCACATGCAATCATGCTGTCAATCTGGTGAGTCATGCTGCATGCGTGTTCTGGGATAGCAATCTGTGTAATCACTCTGGGAAATGCAAACATGCTGGACACTACATATGCCTATAGCTGTATAGTGGGTGCCATCTTTCAAGGTGGCTCTGCCGTCAATGCAAGCTGAATCCAGCCCGGGAATCATCCGTGCTGGGTTTCGCACAGTCATCACGGACAAGTTCAGCATAGCATGTTTGACTGCGCAAAGTTGATCGTAGCGCCGGTCTGCACAAAGAGAGGGGTCAGCTGTACCATTGTACGGCATTGCATGCGTCTGTGAGTTTTTACTAAGCTGCGGGCTGCAATCGACCTGCACCGACAGTGACTCGTTTAAACACGTACCTTGGACATTCCAAGACTCGCAGACCCCACCTGCAATCAGCCTCGCAAGCGCATGCTTCGATACAGTCAATCGTTTAGTGCAATTGGTGTTCAGTCTTGGTGCGAAGAAGTTCGCCACATGCTGCGCGGCGCTTTATTAGCAACAGGTGACGATTGTCACGATCTGTTAGTCCAAGCACGCTTTGTATTGAACATGAGCTGTCACTGATCGTGCAACAATGCCAAATCTACACAGGGCCGCAAGTATTTCAAGCAGCTGCTGTTTGCTGCAGATGAAGCGTTTGCTGGCACGCCCAGCAAGAGGCCCACAGTCTAGGTGGAGCAGGCAGACCTTGCTCAGGTTGCTGTTTGTGGCAACAGCAGCTGTGGTGCTGGCGTTCATTGGATGGGCTTTAGCAGACACTGCCAAAATTGACCATGTTGTGCCAGTGCAAGTCGAATCAGATGCTGTAGATTATGGCCAGCTGGCAAACGTCTTGCTTGCAAATGATACCTTCTCATCAGATAGTCTGCTGAGTCAGCTGGAGAGCTATGTCATACCCAACAGAAAGCTGCGTGGTGACGACTGGGATCAGATGAACAGATTGCTCAACAGCAGCTGTCCTGTTAAATATAATCGCCTCAGGTGAGCTGCGAACACACTGCCTGCATCCTGCAATATGCTTGCATCCTGCATGTCACAGTACTTGCCACGCTTGACTCACACTTTGGACATGGCTGCACAATCTTTGCAAGTACTGTTGTTGCTCAGCACATGACTATCCAGGCTTCCTGTGCTCTGGCCTGAAGCTTATGCAACTCCTTGCAGCAGGCACATGTTTCCCTCCAATGATGTGCAGATATCCAGACGTCAGAAGATTCAAGCAGAAGCCATACTTGCTCGGCGGCGCAAGACAGCCAGAGTGCATCAACTGCAAACAAGAAGGTGTATGGCCAAATGTGTGTCAATACCTCAGCAACGGGCCAGTCTGCCCAAAGAAGGATCAGCAGCACTTTTGGCGCTATTTGGTTTCCCAGGCAGAAGCTGGCGCTCCAGGGTATGAAGCCATGCTGACAATGACCCCATGTGACATCTGGCCCTACTTCAAGGGCCGTACTGTATGGATAGCAGGAGATTCTATTAGCCAAGAGTTCATGCGAGGCTTGCAGTGCTTCATGATGGAGTTTTGGGACATGACAGTACATGACATCAGGGGTGAGATTTTGGATGGTCCAGAATTGGAGGATATGAGAGAGAGGGTTTTAGGTGGTTGGTGTGTGTTTCTCCCAGAAGGTACAAGGCTCTGCCATTTGCGCATCAACTTTCCAGGAGAGATTGTCAGGCTGCTACCTGACTATCAGCGCCTGACAATGAAGCACAGTGATATCGTCATCTTGAACGTTGGTCTCTGGCTGAATGATGTGGAGACATACAACAATGAAATGCAAGAGTTTGTGAGCTACTATCGGGAGCATAGAGCCGATCTGCCATTCTTTTTATGGCGTGACAGCTCAGTGCAGCACTTCAACACTCCAGTCGGCAATTTCTTTGTGGACCCGGTGTCTTGGGATTGTCTGCCCCTTGGTACCTTAGTGGGTGGAGTAGGCGCGATCCAGGTTGATAATGACAACAAGATTCACAGGAATGGACCTGAGGAGCTGGAGCTTATTGTTGAGGGCGGTTGGAGGAACAAAGCTGCAAGGCCAATGATGGAGCAGCTAGGAATCCCCCTGATAGAAACGTGGAATCAAACCCTACCGGTATTTAGATACCATCATCATTATCATGAGAACCCTGAGCATTCGGACTGCTCGCATTGGTGCCATCCCTCCCCTTACCAGATGTGGATATATGACACAGTACTCGCTTTGAGACAGACGCTGCCGCAGATTGAAGCACATAACACAATTCCTGGGAAGTTCAACTTTCTGAACACAGTTGCGTCAGAGGCCTCAGAGTACGAGATACACTAGCTGTATACTGTTTGACTTCATTGCATAGGTCTGCATTGACTAGCTACTGTTCTGGAACTGTGACAGCACATTCAGATATGACAAATGTCGTGTTTCTGAGACTTACAGTATCTTCATGTCAATCAGCAGGGGTAGAGTCAGCTCAAAACTCGTACTGTGTTGCAGACTTGGTCAGTACAAGTGTAACAAGCCTTTATGTTCTCGTTTCTCCAGAAAATCATGTGTTGTGAACTCTGTTTAATCCGGTTTCTGACCTGCAGCTGCTATTACAAGACAAAGCATGAACCAGCACTACCTAGTCTGTATCGCAGGACCATTTCGTTTTAAGATATGATCGTAGACAACTTTGCAGATATCATGAGCTGTCTAGATACCGTCAGTGGGAATATGCACAGCACTCAGCCTGGACCGATGAGCGAAGCGCATTGACAAATTGATTTAAAAGTAGCCTGAAAGTGCCTGTCCATTGATAATAAGCCTGATACAGTATGCGAGGGGGGCAACTTGTTGTGACAACAGTGGTCATGTCAAAGCACAGGATAAGCGTAAATGAGCAAAACACAATATGCTACAAAGCCCTGCTGCAACTGCAGTTAGCTCAACAATCACATCCCTATCTGTAGTACACACCCAAGTGCAGGTTGCACAGACACCAACATAGCATTGATAAAAAAACAGGTGAGGAGCGTGCTGGAGGCTGCGTGCTGGCTATGCTGAAGCCTGTTTGGCATTGCCGCAGACTTCACATGCTGTGCTGCCAAGATCTCTGTTGGCAGAGGTGCAATGCCTGCACTGCCAGTAGCCTGCAATGGCTTCGAGCTCTGCTTCAGACGCTTCCTGGCTGGATGCTGTACCAGTGGCACCTGTTGCAATGGCAAAGACGAAGTCAGAACTATGGTAGAGCATGCAGAAAGTCACCCAGGTGCCTGTTACAGGCTCCCCACAACAGACATACTAGCACAACACAGCGACGCTGCAGTGTCCTGCTGCACAAAGCATATTTCCGGCTACCTTTGAGGCAGCCCCTTAAGCACACACTAGGCTATGCCATGCTTGAGGCTTGACAATTATTGCTGAGTCAGGCAAGCTGTCTCAAGACAATCCACAGCATTTGGCAGGCTGTTTCTGAGCTGACGTTGAGCTCACAGCTATGCTGCACAGGCATGCAGGGCTGGTCCGAACAAAGTTGAGATTATGACTGACTGCTGGAATTGCATGAGCATGATCAACAAACCTAGCCTGTTGGATCCCGGGTGACTGGATATAACAAACTGCTACACAGCATTGGGAACAGACAGTAGGGGCTGCATGAGAAGGGAGTGAGCATACCTCTGAGGGTCTGGCGGTTGCGCTTGGTGGATCGAGCAGGGACAGCGGCCAATGGGGATGACTGGACTTCTTCTTCCTGCTGCTCTTCCATGCCCTTATACTGCTCCAGCAAGGCGTCGACCCCTTTCTCAAGCTCCTGCATGACATCTGAATTGTGACAACCAGACTTTATTGCAACAAAATTGGCTGCTGCTTGCCAGGCTTGCTGTCATGCTGACCTTGCTCTGCTTGGACGTTCAAATTGGCTGCCCTTGATGAGAGCAAATGTGTGTACTGTGAGTTAAGGTTGTGGGGAGACAACATGCACAGCAGAGCAAAAGAACACAGCTTGAGAAGTCAACCTCAATGTGGATGATGTAGAGCTTTGTGGTTTGACAAGCTGCTGCATGCTGGACAGAGTACTGCTGGCTGGGCAGCGCGAGACTCACACCTAGTCCTCACAAGTGAGATCAGGCCAGAGACTGGGTGCAGGGCATCAATGCACAAAGCAATGGGTGCACCAGTGGCCTGCTGTTTGCTCATCTACCACATCTCCGCAATGTAGAATCGCGTTTTTACTGTCCCCAGACGTTTCTGAGTTTAGATTTCCAGGGTAGGGATGACGTTTCTGAAAATAGACGTTTTGGGAAGGAAAAGAGCAAAACCATACATGCTAGAGTTGATAAAGTGAGGCTGACCTGCACCAGCTTGGCAAAGTGGCTGTGAGTGACATCTGTGAGGCCGATCAGGGTTTCCCTGAACTTGCGCCACTCAGCCCCCGTCTTCTGGTTCTTCAGAAACAGGTCCAGCTGCTTCTCTACCTCCCCATGCAGCTTCTCCAAGTAGTACTCGGCTTGACCCTACACCAAACACACCAACATGAAGACTCCAGACAGAACTTGGTTGACTGACAGTGACACCAATGCCTTCGCTGCAGAGTATGACTGTGTGGCAAAAACAAACTGCATGTACATGCTGTCTGTACAGAATGCCTATATGCTGACATCAAGCTTTCAATACACACCACTTGCCAATGAGCCATGCAAATCAAGTTTGAGATTGGTGTGGGCAAATGGACAGAGAGTGACGAGAGGCAGCGAAGCAAAAGTTCCCACCTGGTTGAACTCAAAGAACTCCTGCTGTGGCTTTGAGGCAGCAGTCTGGTCAGCAAAGCGGTAGTAGCCAAAGGCATAAGTCCACTTGAGCATGCGGCGGCAGTCCACAACCTGGGCCCAGGCGTCTGTCACAAACTTGAGCTGGCTGGTGGGCGTGGCTGTGATCTCACTCAGGTCCTCCAGCTTGTCATTGATGACCTTGTCTAGAGTGCTCAGCGCCTGAAGGGCATTTCACAGATGAGGTCAGCAATCACTCTTGGCGTGTATGTCTCAATTGTATATACATTGCTGCACAGAAGAAGCCATTGCCCCTGATTGCAGTAGGGCAGCAGCACCTGATGCTGTCCATCACTGCATGTGTGCAGACTTGATGTACACCAACAGGTCAGGTCAGACCCAACACAATTTGAGGTTGCCCAAGTGGGGCATGACATTGGACCCTATCTGTATGAGTGACCACAGACTGGTAGGCTGTGAAGTGGAGTTAGGGAGTACCTGCAAGCGGGCCTTGTCATTCTCTGCCCAGCGCTGGTAGTAGTGCATGTACCGCTCCAGTGCCTGCTTGGCATTTTCTCGCTTTTGCGTCTCCTCGTCGTAGTCGCCTTTCTTCTTGGCTGTCTCATACCTGCAACCAAGCAGGAAGTGAACTGGAAGCAATGACAGCAATCATGATATGCGACGCAAAAGGCAAGCTTACAGCTTGATCGACACAAGAAGCAAGTGATACTCTATTGCCTAGCTCATCAATGCCATGCACAGAGGCTAAACTTCCTAAGCTGAGAATGCTAAGCTTTTGTTGCTGACAGAGTCAGCCTGAGTCAGCCAGCGAGCAAACAAAACTGCAGAGATGACAAAGCAAGACCAATCAGCAAGATGAGTCTACAACACTGGGTGGTCACAGACAAAGCTGGCATGAGTAAGGTTCAAAGCAAATTAGCGTCAGAGTAGCTCAAGCCAACACACGGTCAGCTGCAGAGGCACCTCAGACATGCCCAGTGGAAGCACTCACCTATTGCAGGAATAGTAGCCACCAGTCCTTTCACCATGGTCAGCCCAGTTGCCCAGGCACAGCCAGCAGAACTCACTCCTGCACTGACTGCACACCATGTGCATGCAACCCTGGTTTTTCTCTATGGGTCGCTTGCACTTGGGGCAGGGTTTGGTGTTGGCCAGAATCCAGTTGGCGTTTTCACTCTCTGCACTGTTCTTGCGTAGCCACTTGCCAACAGTCTGACAGTCCACCTGCAGAGGAGCAGCATGGTTGCATTGCTGCTGACGCCAAACATGTGCTATGCAACGTGTCCGGGAAAGCTGACACTGAGCCAGATACGGAGCTGGGAATATACACTGACAGCATAAAGCAGCTGCGGTCTCATAGCGGGCACCACAGACGTGCACAACTACAATGAATTCAAACATGCCCACAGTGTGTATGAGCTGTGTGCAAGCATCACACTGCCAAGCATGCGAGAAGCAACACCATCCACTCACGAGCTGTGGTAATACAGCTCACAACAATGTTAGCAGGTGCAGAAGCAGCAGAGGCTCACCGGTCTATGCGCCTCCTCCTGGCAGGAAAAGCAAAAGGAGGAGCCACATTTGCAGAGGACGTCCAAGGGCTCATCAGCCCCGAGGTCCTTCACACACTCAACTGCATGCTCACAGTTGGGCGCAGGGCACCAGACCAGGCGCTGGCTGTCTTCAACATAGCTGCGCAGCTCATACAGGTCTAGCTTCTGCTTGTCCTGATCGCTGCTCACCCGCCGCACGACCGCTCGGGGAACCTGTACGGAAACCAGGCTTGACATACTCACCAGCCTTGACACTCAGCATGACTGAAGGTGACACACAGAAACCGTGCCACAAGCTTGACAATGTCATAAAGCAGCATTGGGCTATGAACGCAGAGCAAAGCAATTGTGCATCTGTTTCCACTGTATTCTTGAATGCAGCACATTTCAGCACAAAGCACATAGTGCTGCACAGAGCATGCTCTGTGCACCAACACATGCAGTGCAGCTATGCGACCAAGTCCCAACCTGACTGAACAAGGTGTGCCATGTGCACCTGTCTGTCTTGCAAACATCTTCACAGCAAGCTCAGGAATGTCAGACGCACATGCTGAGCATGACATAGCTCTAGAAGATGCTGGTAAGCATTCATGTTAATATGATCATACCGCAGCTTTACAGTCTGGCAGAGGGCAGCGCAGATTGAGGGATGCAGGGCCTTCGCTGATGGCTGCAGCCACATAACCCTCCCAGCAGCCAGTGCAGAAGTAGTGATTGCAGCCTGAGGCATGCATCTGGTCCACAGGGAAGCTGTCGAAGCATATTTGACATGTGACCTGCGCAAGGACATCATAGGGATCAGGCATGCATCAGAGCATGGGTTGCAGGAGTCCAGAGCAACAGTACATGCACCAAGAAGTGGGGCTTGTGCCCAATGCACAAGCTGGTGTGCAACATCACCATCAATGTGAAGTGACTGCTGATTGTCAAACATATGTGAATCAAATACAGGAACACGCAGCGAAAAAGTGAGGTGAGGAAAACAGAAATTGTGCAGCTAGCTTAGACGATGGAAGTTGCCATCTCAGTGTGAGCAGCATGCTTGTGGCAAAATAAAGGGACCATGACAAGGCGTGATATCACTGCACCCTGTCGCAGGCATGGCTCATGACAATTGCTACTCTGTGAGCATGGGGTAGCTGACCTCGTGATTTGTCAAAGGAGGCTGATGCTCAAGTAAACCTGTCTTCTCCTGCAAGCTATTGGCATTGCCAAAGCATTCTTCTTGTGCTCTGTTTGGATCCCTGCACATCCAGGCACTTTTTCTGAGGGTGACACACACATACGGCCCTTGTGAGAACGCACAGCAGGTAGTAGCATACCAGCTGCAGTGCCGTAGAACATGCGCAGCACCGCCTTCATCCAGATTCAAAACTGCCTGGGTAGTCTCAGTCAGCTCGTGTTTTCGTTCCTTCAGTTGCTGCTCACTCAACACCACATACTCAGCCTGTAAAAAGTCAAAGTTACCTTCTCCTGACTGTGGCCATGATTTGTGGTCCAGATCTCAACAAGCTCTACTCTCACCTGGCGAGCACGAGGTTGCTCGTCTGAGCCTCCGTCAAAGCCGTAGTCGCCGTTATCACTACTGACTTCGCTGTAACCGATCTCTGACGCACTGTCATAACTGTCGTAATCCATCAAGCCCTGGGCTGGCCTGTAACAGACCTGCCCAGAGCAATGCTGGACTTGAGGCGAAGCCTTCCTGACGAGTCTGCCTGGACTCGGTGTCGAGTTTGCCGAGGCAGGTATGCAGTGTTTGCACAGCAACTGACGGTGACTCAACGATGCTCACAGCAGTCACAGCAGCAGCTCTCAAAACTTGCGACACGCGCAAGACAGCGTAGGCTTCTGCTCGCTATGTTGAGGGGAGACTTGCTATGAGAGCTGCACAGAGCTAAGACAGAAGGTCGTCTTTGCAGGGGCTGCCTGCAAATGCCCTGCAGAAGAATGACTGATTGGCCACAAGTGCATGAGAATGTTTATGCACAGCTTCAAACGGATATCGGTGGCGCTGACCACCACAATAGCATGAGATTCACGCGTATCATGGCTCTTTTGGGATGTCCACGGATATGGTGCGCTACCTCTCAGGACTGCTTCTTTATCAAGTCATACGTGGCAGCAGTAGCTGCCCTAGCACAGTATAATGTACGAATCTGTGGCCAATCTGATGCTTGGTACACCAAATATCAGGAGACTGGTCAAGTCAATAAACATCTGTCATATGCATCGTGGCTACTTGCTGCTGCCATGCTAACATGCTAGCAACATCAATGCGCCTTTCACTGGAGCTCAGCTACACATGACATAACAAAAACACATAATGCTACACTCAATACTATAAAGCTGCTGCCACACTTTTGAGTGACAGTCTTGGCAAAACAACCCAAATATGAAAAGGTCAATGGACATGAGGCGTCGCCAAAGTCAATAGCAGAGGCAGAATGGAGCCACACAAGACAGCTGCAAGCTGCACCATGTTCAGTGATGCGTCATGCCCTACAATCTCAGGCAAAATGTGCATGCATGCCGCATACAGAAATGTGCCGCCAGAGAACAGGACACACAGTGCTGTGGAGGACGCCGATGAGAGCGCAGGTACGGCCCCAATCAGAGCATATGTCAGCAGGGCTGAAAATGGTGATGCTGACGAAAAGGCAAGCAAAGCTCTTTGAGACTTCTGCCAAGTCCATTTTGCAGTCATGAAGCTGGTTGCCAGCCCAAATGCAACTGGGGCTTTGTGCAGAACCATTGCTACTGCAATAGTTAGTCCCAAGGAGCTACTACTGGATCTACTGGCTGCGCCAACTGCAAAGCCATCTGCACAAAAGCAAAAAGGTTGAGTGTGCCTTGCTGTGCTTGTTGTTGTGTGGTAGCCACCAAGGCCCACCTGCATGCTTACAAGCATGCTTGCTGCGCAGGTCCTGGTCTGCCCTTGCTGCCAGCATGCACGTCCGAACAACATAGCATGCTGTGTTGTTCGGAAGTGCATGCTGGCAGCAAGGGCAGACCAAGACCAGTAGGGGCATCGGCCAGGTGCCACAGCTTGGGCAGCAACAAGGCAGCAGTGCATCTATGCTATGCTCACCTGCTGCAGAATGTACCAGCAGCCCGACAAATGCTCTTGATGCTGGGTCTGATCCAGTCTTTGTCTGCAAATCACACAAGGGGTCCGGTGTCAGACACACACAGTCAAAATGGTGTAAGCTACACAAACACCCATCTGCTACAGACGCTACACAAAAGCTGCGACGCCCTTTCAGAGGGCAGTGCACAGCTCTAATACTATGCCAGCTCACCCAAACATGCTTCCGGGGTGGACCAGCTTTTGCCACCTGGACTTTCCAAGGGTCTTCTGGATCGCTGTCTTCTGGTGGTGGAGAAGTCTGGAAGCTCTTGCCCTTGGCAACAGCTGTGTGCACTTGGTCCAGCAACAGCATTACAATGAAGCCACCTATGAGGACTGCTCCAAACAAGCTGTCAGGTAGCTTCTGGTCACCACCTGCATTTGCGTATGTCTATCTTATGAGGGCACACCTGCTGCGGGTGGTTGTCTGCACCATAGTTACGGAGTATGGTAATTTGCAACACATCTGTACATGGTTGAGACTCAAGGCATGACATACTTGTTTCATGCTGCGCAGTTCTGAAAGCTTCTGAGCCCTCTGGTAGAATGACTCCCAGCGCTGTGCCTATCAGCAGTCCAGCTCCGACAGCTGAGATTGTTTGCAGCTGAGACTCAGAAACACTGAGGAAGAGAGGCGCGAGGCCTGTGAAGATCATCAGAATAGCTTCAGGGGCTGCAGTCACAAGGCCACAAGCAGAACTGGTCAGGTCTCACCTGCCAACATGCTGCCAACAAACATAAGGATGCATGTCAGTATTAATGAAGAGAAGCTTGTCAACTGCATAGCCAGTTCAAGCGGCCGACAGGATGATTGAAGGCTGATACTGCTTGCAACCTGGAGAGCTGATCACATCTTGCTTTCTGCACGGGAAACATGCGTTACTTGTGACAATATGCTGCGTGCTGCCCAACAGGGAGGCCAATGGGTGGCCGATTGGTGGATATGTAGCAATGATGGCGAAATGTGCAATCGCGAAGAGTGCAAAGGGGCTGCAACGAGAGCGCGTGCGTTACGTTTTTGCACACCGCGTTTTAGCGCCAGGACAGTCTTTTGCTGCAGGTTTATAGAGGCAATGGTTCTCACGCTGTCTGTCAAGCATGGCCAGGCAACCTATCAGCTCACAGAAACCGAAGATGCTGGGGTTTCGATGCTCATGCAGAAGATTGAGGAGTTGACTGGAGTACCTGTGCGGCAGCAGAAGCTCATCTGTCAAGGAAAAGTGCTTGACGCCGCAGCCACACTGAAGGCTCTCAAGGTCAAGAGTGGATCCAAGCTAATGCTGATGACCTCAGGAAGCCAGACGCAGGTAACACCAGCACTGTCAGCTATGTCAAGTTTCACACACAAGCTGATATGTTATGCGCTGCTACAGGGACAAGTAGCAGTCCAACAAGTGATCAAGGACAAGGCTGCAGCAGCAAAGCAGCGGGCAGAAGACTTCAGGCAGAAACAGAATAAATGCAGCAAGACAGACCAGACACTAGCAGTAAACATGCAGGTACAGGCCCTCTGTATGCTGCTTGCCAGATGTGAAAGTCAGTAGGCTGGTGCAGGACCTTATGAGCTGTCTGTCATCACAGCATTCACAAGTGTTGTGAACCACCAGCTGCTTGGTGTGGAGATAACTTCTTGCACAGACCAGGAGGATTTATGCTGTGCATCTTGCCATTTCATCAGCATGACACCAGGTCATGGCTGTCTAGGCAAGAGCATTGCGGTGGGCTGCAGTTGGTATCGCCTCTTTGCGCGACGAGCGTTTGACCAACTTGCCAGAAGAGCTGTGGCCTATTGGGGGTCAAATTCGTGTCGCTGACTTTGGCAGCAACAAGCTCACTTCAGTGCCGGCAGAGCTCTCAGCCTTCTCAGCACTGCAGCGGCTCCGTTTGAGCCACAACCAGTTGACTGATGAGGGCATCCCCTGGCCTGCCCTGGCTGCTATGCCTCAGCTTGTCGTGCTGGCTTTGGACCATAACAGGTTGGCTTTGCACCTGAAGAGTGGCAAGACTGCTCCCTGAACAAAGCCGGTTGAAAACCACAGGTTGGCTGTGATACTGGCTTCATGTAAGTGCAAATACTTGTAAACAGCAGTTGATGCAACACATGAGCAGCTGACAGCCATCAGCACACAGATTGGGCTGCATTGCAGCCCTTCAAGTTTTCTGCATCCAGGATCTGCATTTTGTCACCGAAGTCTGCACATCTGTCGCTGTGATGGTGTGAAGAACCTCGCCAGTGTTGACTTGGTGCATGGTGCTGCAATAGATTGCCCACTGGGTGCTTTGCGTCTGCTTCTGAAGTCAGACTGCATATGCACGTTCAACTGATATGTGGCAGTGGCAATTTAGCACACCCAGTCTACCTTCTACCATGCTAGTCTGCCTCCTACCATGCAAGATTGAATGCTGCTTGCTTGTGCAGGTTGGTCAGTTTATCAGACAGTCTGGGCCAGCTAACGAATCTGCAGAAGCTGTCATGCTCCCACAATGCTGTGGCACGCCTCCCTGGCGTCATAGGCCGCCTGACTCAACTGCACCACTTGGACTTGCGCTGTAACTCCATTGCTGAGCTTCCTCAGGTACACTGCTTCTGTTGGAAACACACATGCTCCTGCAGACTTTGTGTCATTCCCTGTTGTTTGGCAAGGGAGAGCTCCATGTAGACACACATTTTTGAAAGGATGTTCCATGGGCATAGCGATTGTCCACAGGCAGGTCCTGGACACGTGCTTGCATGACATCGCAAAAGCTGCCATTGCAGCCTGGCAAGTCTTGTGTGGGGTCAGCAAGGTAGCAGCACCAGCACAGTTCAGCCTCCTTGCACTCACCTGCTAGACGCTGGCTTTGCATCTATCTGCGTGTTCGCAAACATAGCAAGAAACTCCATTTCATGCTTTCAGTCTAACTCCTCATCATGGCCTCAAGTCTAGAAGCATCAGCATTGTGACAAAGTACCTACTATTGTGACAAGGTACCCACCATTGTGACAAGGTACCCCCCATTCTGACAAGATACCCACTGTAATTGACCATCGGCTCCAATGTTGCAGCAAGAGGCTGCTTTGTGCAGGAGTTAAGTGCATGTCAGGCTCTGGCGGAGTTGGATGCCGCGCACAACCAGCTGTCAGTTCTGCCAAGCCAGCTCTGTGCTCTGCACAGCCTCAAGACTCTCATGCTGGACAGCAACAGGCAAGATTAGCGGAGGTGTTACTCACTGTGCTGGGACTATCATGATGGTCCTTTGGTGCCTGATCAACGCCCTGTGTTGGGGTCATGCTGAAGTGCTGAAAGGATGCCTGAAGCAAGCCACAGCATCGACTGGGTGTCAGGGACTTGTCACTGGCAAATGCATTCTGAACAGCATTGATGTGCTGCTGCTGCAGATTGACCTCTGTCCCTCCCGAGATATTTTCAGATTGTACATCGCTCTTCACTCTGTCGCTGCATGACAACCCAATCACGGCAGCTGCGCTGCGTGACTTGAAAGGATTTACTGAATTTGACATCAGGCGCAAGGGAAAGTACAGCAAACAGGTACTTTCTGGCGACCCCATGTTGTGTGCATTTGCGGCTTTGCCTCTGTCTACACAGCAAGCCTTGCCCAGAGCTGTACTTGTCGCTGCTGCGAAATTTGCCTGCTGATGCTAAGCTTGATAAACTTCAATGGGAGCTGTGAGCCCAAGTGATGGTACCTGAAATCTTTTGTTCTTTCATGATGGCAAATGCGCTTTGTTAGTCAATGTTTGTGCCATAGTTGTGAGGACATACTAGACTGTGCCATGCAGATGGACATGCATGTGATGACGCCATCCAATGGATTTGATGAGGGAGCAGATGCTGCGCAATGGCAGCATTGGGCCCCGCGATGAACTAAGGGGAGCCAGATAAGGGAGGCAGACTTGTGTGCCGAAGACAAGTGCAACAATTTCATCCATTTCTGACAACCATTTGTGATGATGTTACATGTTGCCAAAGGCATTGCAAGCAAGTGCTTCGATGACCTTGGTTCAAGAGCTGTATGGCTCTCCACTGACGTGGATAGTTGCGCTCTGTGCCTCAAATCAATTGCTGGGTTCTATTGAGAGGAGTCTCGTCAAATGGGGCATGCATTTTTTGACTGTGATCAGACTTGTTGCTTGTGAGACCTCTCAGACAGTCCTCAGACAAAAAGATTTGGCATTAGTAAATGTGAGTCACGTGGGCCTGCATGATGATCCCAGTGGGCGAAAGGGGACTGCGAAACACCAAGCCTGCCGCGCCAACAGCGGAATGATCCGCATGTACAGTTGCGTCTCTGTTTGGTAAATGAGCTGCAGAGCTTGCTACGATTGTGCGTTGTTTAGTGAAGAAGGGTGTTTGACCTATCCTCAAGACTGTCAACAGCACTTTAAACGAGAGGTTTCCCTTGTTTCGCCCTCGTACATTGTCTGATTCACTGATCCTACTGTGTGGCAACATCAGCGCGCGAGCGTTCAGAGATGCAGCGAGGAGAGAATGGAAATCCATTCGGAGGGGACGATGATGGCCAGCTGGACCCACGAGGTTTCTCGGTCACACTTGACCGGGACAATTTGTATTCATCATGGTTTCAGCTTGCAGACACAGGTGTGCTATGCACTGTGGCTTTGGCGCACACAATAATCCAAGCATGCTCTGAAATTTTCCTGACACATCCTGCTTGGCAACAGGTGTCACAGTGTGTTGCAAGCTATGCCGTTGCTGTTGCTTCCTGTCTGAGTCAATGGTGGAGAACACATACAACTTGCTTGTGTAGATCATGACAACAAGCTGACTGGGCCAGATGCTGTCAAGTTCTTTGAGCGGAGTCAGCTGCCTCGTCCTATACTGGCTAAGGTGTGGGCGCTGGCTGACAATGCAAGGAAGGGGTACCTTGATCCCAGCACCTTTGCCAAGGTATGTCGCTGCACTTGCAGCATTGCAATGACCTTTGTGAATGTGCTTTTCATCAGGTGCAAAAACACAGCGTGAGCAGAAAAGGCATAGCGCAGGGTCTCCCCTGCATCTCCTGCATAGCACTCTCTGCCAAGTCATGCAAGCTATGTTGCTCATGCGCATGCAACAAGTGCAAGCCTGACTGCACAAACAGCTTGGGTGATGCATGCGACAAGTGCAATGCAACCCTGTACATCTGCCTGCTGCCAAGTGAGAAAAGCAAATGTCTGCTGAAACTTGCAGGCTATGGACATGATCTCCATAGCTCAGAGCACTGGAGACATTTCAGCAGACATCTACCGGCAGAAGTCTGCAAAGCCTATTGAGACTCCTCAGCTTTCTGGGCTGGAGAAGCACCATCAAAAGTTGTTGGCACAGGCCCAGGCAGAGCAGAATCCCTTCACAAATGGTGCCAGCTCGTCTGCCAGGACCTTACCAGATGGTGCGTCCTGGCTGCACACTCTGCTCTCTGTTCCACACCAGACAGTCTGCAGGGATGCCTCACACCGCAGAACACACGCAACGAATGTCAAGACAGAAGCAAACATTGATGTGTAATGAACAGCAAGCAATTCAATGGCGTGTCTGAGAATCAGGAGGAGGAGGAGCATTTGCAACTTCAGCCAACCAACTAGGTTGTATAGATGTACCAGGGTTGCCAGTAATCTGGTCAAAACCATCATGACTACGTGTGTATCATGTCTCATAACAGTCTGGAAGATAAGACTGGATCTACTGCGTCCTACTTCATCTTCAGCGATGCAGCAGTCACACTCACATATCACAAAACATCCGTTTGCCTAGTGAGGCATCAGCACATTGGCACCAAGTAAGCAGCTGAGATAGCAACGCACAAGGCTGGCTCAGTGTGTACGGCGTACCATTGTCTTTGTTCAAGTGCAGGCGATCCGCTGGTGCAACCACGAGGCATCAACAGGAGTCCCCCCAGCAGCTATACCTACAAGGGGGGCGCAGCCCAGTCTAGTTTTGGTGGTGCAAACCAGTCACAAGGCAACCAGTCCAGCTTTGTATCTCCAGGCAAACAGACTGCCAAAGAAGCCATGAGGCGAGCAAGGAAACCCCTATCCATGAAGCACTGTACCAGCATCATAGATGGCCTCAAGACGATCTACTTCAACAAGGTGTGCTTGCATACTGCACTGCGCCTGATGAGTGCGGTGCAGAGCTGACGTGCACAGCCCAAAAGGACCCCCCCACCACAAGAGGCCTTTGTGGGCTGTGCAAAGTGGGCTTACATGTATCCTGCAACCAAAGTGAGAGCTGATAAGAGCACAGATGAGCTCCAAGATTGGCTCACTTGTAGGCTCACTTGTAGGCTCACTTGTAGGCTCACTTATAGGCACTGGCTGCCCCCCGTCCGCCAACTTGAGCGAGCAACTCCACAACTCACCATATGTCACACGTTGTGCCTGCATTTGCCAGAAGCATGGTAGCCCGCCTGGGCAGTAATGGCATTTGTTACGATGCATGTTGTAATGCTGCAGATCAGGCCACTGGAAGAAGCGTACAAGTTTGGCAGCTTCTTTTCCTCATTGTTGACAGAGTCAGACTTTGAGGCCAAGCCCTCAGTGCTGTTGCTGGGGCAATATAGTACCGGCAAAACCACCTTCATCAAGCACCTGCTGGGCAGAGACTACCCTGGCATCCACATAGGTCCTGAACCCACTACAGGCGAGTGCTGACTTATGCTGCCACCTTAGCGTCATTACATCAGCAACCTTTTCATTACATCAGCAATCTTGCTTCAGACTGGCGCTGTGATTGCCTGGCGTGATGGAACATGTGGCAGCATGCATGGTCAACAACTTCGCTGTGAAGCACGCATTTCATCTTTTTGTGTGTCACAAGAGGTCTGTGATACACAATCTGTCTACAGCTGCATCCTCTTTGTCACTCAAGCATCTGTGAGTACATTTCAATGGGAGCTGTTGCCTCTGTCTTGATCAGACTCTGGGTTTGCAGATCGGTTTGTGGTGGTGACACATGCGCTGGAAGAGAGACGGACGCCCGGCAACACCCTCATTGTGCAGCCAGACCAACCCTGGCAGGTACACCACCACATGTAACATTCCTTGCCGCTCTGTCACTGGTAGATACTCGCAGCAATTGCTCGTACGGTGCGTGTTTGCCAAGCCTTTGTTAGATCCCAATTTCTTCTCTGCATTGTGGCGCTGATTTATGTAGCAAAATCTCCACTGCTGCTGGGTACATTGTGCATGTGCTTCTGCAAAATTCATGCATGCAAGCAGGACTGCACAATCAGCAGCAGATGCCCTTACAAACCAAGTTGGACTATTGTCACAAAATGTTAGTCTGAGTGTTGCCTGTAAGCATCAGCTGCAGTATGCGGCAACACTTCAGCTTCAGGCTGCTGATTGTGTGTTGGAAAGCCTGGACAGTCCAAAATCATACTTGGCCTCTTCGTTGAGTTGACGTTAGAAGGTGAAGTCTTTTCTGTTCTTTTCTTTACGTGTGTGTTGAAACCATGACCCAACTCCCTGGTACTGCTACAGGGCCTGGCGCAGTATGGGAATGGTTTCCTGGCCAAGTTTGAGGCTGCCAGCTGTGCCAACAAGCTGCTGGAGGAAGTCACTCTGGTGGACACGCCTGGTGTTCTGTCAGGAGAGAAGCAGAGGATAGAGCGCACATACAACTTCATTGACGTGTGTGGCTGGTTTGCGGCGCGGTGTGATCTGATTCTGTTGCTGTTTGACCCTCACAAGCTGGACATCAGTGATGAGTTTAAGCAGGTGAGAGGCTGTTATCTATCATGGGGTGCTGTTCACGTGCATATGGTATACATGTACACGTTGTATACATGTACATATTGCCTTGTATGTAACCGAGCTGCACAAAAATTACGCAGAATGGATTTGGTTCAGTAGCTGAAACATGGCTCAGTGTGACCTTGAATTGCTCATGACTTGCAGGGCTGCTGCCACAATCAATGTGTCATCCAGGTCTGCCTTCATGCTGCAAAGCATCTGTCAGTCAAGGTAGTGCTTGCCTGTTGTGCCGTTCAGCACGCTGGGCCTATTTGCATACAAGACTCAATTTGCACAGTGTGTCAACAACACAAAAAAGCCCGTGAAAACTGATGTGCGCAAGAAAAGTTGGCACAAACTTGTCATTGGGTGCAGGTGATTAGCACATTGAGAGGGCATGACGATAAAGTGCGTGTGGTGCTGAACAAGGCAGACCAAGTAGATCAGCAGCAGCTGATGCGCGTGTATGGAGCTCTCATGTGGTCCCTGGGCAAAGTGTTCAAGTCACCTGAGGTACACATGCTCAAGTTGCTTGACACAGATCGCCTTGTTCTGTTTTACTATACATAGCACTGTCCATCGACTCCTCTGATGCCTCCCAGAGGCAGCAAGTGTAATGGTTTGATTGATTGAGATGATCTAATACACATTGCTTATGACAGAATGAGATCTGCCAGTTTTAAGGGCTTGCTGCACATCGAACAAATTTGTTGCCAGGTCTGCTGATAAGCAGGCATCAGATGAGACGAAGGGACATATCTGTACCGCATGTGCATTGCACATCGAGCTTCACCTCAATCTCCAGCCATATATGTCTTTCTTGCCATCAGCATGGTTATAGGCTACCAAGGGCATCAGCTTGGAACTGCAGCTCTGCATTCCCGAAGTGCTCCTATTGTCTTGACTTGTATCAATAGCACCATGTTGTATGCAGGTTTGCAAGGTATACATTGGTTCCTTCAACGCTGACAAGCCAATCAGAACGGATATGAACCCCTCCGGTGAAGAACTGTTTAACAAGGAGCAGGCCGACCTCTTGCAGGACCTGTTTGAGATTCCCCAGAGGAGTTGTGATCGCAAGGTTTGATCTCTCTGGCGCACTGTGCTCTGTGCACTTTCTTTGCTGCTGCATCACATAGTCAATCTCCCTGCCAAGTTTCAATGTGTGTGTTTGCTCTTAACCATGGACATCAGAGATTGATGCTGGATGCCCCAAGTTGCCTCCTGATCTTGATTTGGAACAAGCTCTGCAGACTTCTTCTGCCCAATCAGCTTCTGGGTCTGAACTGCTGTTAGTCATGAGCTGCACGTCAGTCACAGCTGCATTGTTGCCCACATGCTGCAGCTTCGGTGTGACAAATTGCAGCAGTTGTGGCTGGGCCCCACCTATCATGCATACTGCCAGGTGAATGAGTTTGTGAAGCGCGTGCGAGCTGCCAAGATACACATCCTGATCATGGGTCACTTGAGGAAGAAGATGCCAGCGATGATGGGCAAGGCAAAGGCGCAGGAGAAGCTTCTGGCCAACCTGCAGGCAGAGTTTGGTATGGTGCAGCGAGAGTACCACTTGCCCGCCGGTAATTCCTCCTCCACCTCCTAACCCCCTTCAATGCTGAGATTGCCATGCTTGGTCCACAGAACTGGGTCAGCAGCGTCTGTCATGATCCTGCTGGTCTTGTGCATTTTGCATAAGGCATGTGTGCGTCTCGCACCTCAACAGCAGTCAGTGATGCCTACAGCTGGTGTTTGTGTGCAACACAGCGTGTGTTGGCCCAACAGCACATCTGCGCAGAAGACTGGAGCCCATGCTGTCTCTGCAAGTATACTGATAATAAGAGTCCACTGCCTGTTATGCTGGCCAGACTGAATTTGTGCTGCCCTGCAGTAACTGGGCCCCAGGGTCAACTGACTCAACTGGAGTTTTCCAGAGTCAAGTTGAGCTGTTGCTGTACACCACATACACCTGTGCTTTCAAGCCAGGATGTCTGATGAGTCACAAGTGGCTCCACACCCTAGACTGTAAGGTATGAAATGATAAAATGAGCTGTTTTGTGTGGCCCTGCAGGTGACTTCCCAGATGTGGTGCGGTATAGGGAGATACTGCAAGCCTATGACATCACTCAGTTTCCCAAGCTGAAGGACAGCATGCTGAAGGCCATTGAGGACTCCCTGTCAGTTGACATTCCCAGTTTGGTGCGACAGTTTGACAATCCGTATGCCTGAAAGGCCCCATGCCATTCACCTCTCAAGGTCAATTAGTCAGCCGGTCGCAGGAAGGCTAACTGCATGTCCATCTCATGTGGTGTATCACTTCACTGGTGATACTGGTGACTGGTGACGGGCTTGTAACCCTGTAAGCCAGATTGCAAGATGAACCTTGGCAGGCCAAGGCAGTGAGAATCAGCAATTTGGAATTGGATACTGAGTCTCAAAAATGATGCCATGGCAGCTGCGATTCAGAGTAGTCTTGGTAGTCGTGCCTCCTGTCAGCTGTGCAGATGCGCCCAATAGTGATGCGCCCAACAGTGATGCTCTTGGCACAACCATTATGGTGCACCGCCTGTGATGCAGGGTTGAGTGATTTGTATGTCTTGTTTGTATAATACAAGTGTTGAGCTGTGCCACATTGGGCTCAATGTGATTTGACTTGACTTCTGCTGTTGTCTGCCTCTGCCGGTGTGAATGCATGACAATGGCTTACCTTTTCCCCACTCAGCACGTACTGTATCACAGACGCGAATAAACTGTTACATGCAAATTTTGGCTATGCAACAGTTGTCAGAGCGTCAGTAAACGACCTCTTTCCATTTTCACAGCCTTAAGCTTACTGCACAATGATGTCATCGGACAACCAAGGCAGGCTGCACGTGAATCGTGTGCCTGTGCAATTTACTGATAGCTGTTCGAAGTTTTACGAGCATTGACTAGTGACTTCCGACAAAATGGCACCGGCAATCTTACGAGCACGGAAGGCGAGCGCCAAAGCAAGCGGAATGCCCTCGAGGAATGCCTGCTGTTGATAGTCGTACAGGAGACACACCCTCCCCTGCACAGTGCAGCAGTCTATGTAAGGGGAATAGCTGTGCTGGGAATCCTGACCAATAGAAGGAGTGCTCTCGCTCAGCAGATCTCTTAAGCTTCTATGAGCAGCCGAAGAGCATTCACTCTACAGCCTTGACAGCTTATGCGGTGCAACTGCAAGATCCATTCTGTGCTTAGCCATGACCAGAAGTAGCTCGCAGCGCTGTCCTAAAGCGTGCGCTTTAGTCTTCCTGGCAACGGTTTCATGCTTGCTGCAATGCTGCGCTTGTGCCAGAGACAGGTCCGCACGTTTGGCATTGAGGACGCAGAGAAGGGCTGATGCCCTGCACTCTGGAAACATGCTGCAACTGCCAGTGGCCAATCACAGCAATGCAAAGCCATCATCTCTGCTGATGCCAAAATTGCTTCCTCAAAAGGTACTGAAAGCTTCTCCCTCCTTTCCTGACACCACCTCTAGTACAGCATGGGCCCCCTTTATAGTCAGTGGCCCCTGTTCTGAGGGCATGGCCCCCGCTTGGGCTCCATGCATCAAAGACAAAGTCAACAAAGACGCAGAAGATGCCGGCAGCAAAGCGCGCATCACACATGCAGAGGAGCTCATCTTCCCTGATTTTGACGTCCGCATCCCTATTTTTGCCAAAGAAGCAGATAAAGCGTACTGGCTACAGAAGGTTGCCTCAGAGTTTGGTAGGGCATGCATCCATGGGGAGTTTCTAGCATACAAGGTACTTATCAACACCTGCCTATGTTTTCTGCTGCAAGCTCCTGCTGTATTGCTGCTGCGGATGCCGCTTGATGTACCCATGTAGTATTCACTATTGCTAACCATATGCTGAGTGCCTGCAAATGCCTTTTTCTGCATTCAATAGTTGCTGCTCCCGCCACCTGGTTGCTTGTTTCATGTTGTGCTGCACACCTATATCATCGACTCAGTCTGTTTTCTGCATTGTGCTGCACTGCCAGGTCATATCACTGGTCTGTGTGTGCATGTATTGGCACATGGTGTCATGATCAGAGCAATGTGCAGGGTCAGCATGGGCAGAACCTGGTCTTCAGCAATGCCTTATACCAGGGCGTGCCAGCCAATGACATTTGGACAGCCAACTGCATGCACCCTGACGTTTCCCACCGAGGCTTTGGCACAGATGCTGCTGATAAAGCTGCTCCAGGCGATGGCATGGACTTTCCCTCCATCGCCATTGCAGCCTCTCCCGACAGCTGGAGCTTTCAGCACTTCCAGGATAGGGTGACTCATATCATCCTACAGGGCAAGCATCTCACAAATACAGACACCACATACATCACTGGCAAGGAGCCAGCCAGCACTGTTGTGTCTGCCCTATGGGAGAAGCTTGTGCCTGGGTCAAAGAAGCGTGTTTTGCATACTTCTGCACAGAGATGGCCAATCCGTGCTAAGGAGCTGCTGTTCAGCTGTCGTGCACCCCTCATACACCCCTGGTTTGCTCACAAGCTAGCAGAAGAAGTGGAAGTTGTAAAGTGGCAGAAGCCTTTGGCTGACAGGAAGGTTGTGCTGTACTGCTCGCGTGCAAGGGATAAGGGTGGGAGGATGCAGAATGGTGGCCGCCAGTTTACTAATGACGATGATGTCATCACTGCCTTGGGGACTTTGCTGACCGTACGTGATCAAGGAGAGAGGCTGGAGGTGTATGACGTCATCAAATGGAATGATAACTTTGACAGTATGGTCCAATACTTTGCAAGCAATGTCAGAGCCATCATTGGGCCACATGGAGGTGCATTAGTCAACTTGAACTGGGCGCCTCGAGATATTGCAGTGATTGAGGTCATGCCTAGTGACTTTTTCTCTCTGGCCTTGTATGAGCAGGCGTCAGTGTTGGGTCAAACGTATGGCTTCATGCAGTCACCCTCTATTAATCCACGCAATGATATGACAGTTGACATTCCTGAGCTCATGGGCTTGGTTGAATTGAGCCTTGGCAAGGAAAGAGATGGGGGTGTCTTGCATATGGTATATGAGTGGCACACTGATGCACGCAAAGTATTGTGACAGTGACCAATTTTTCGGTTTGAGAGCATCGGGAAACCTTATACTTTGATCGCTTCATGCCTTGTGGTGTCACAGCACCTGCCGTGACAGCCAACCAATGGCATTGCAATGCCATGGTGCTTCCTTGAACAAGTTACATGTGCTGTCCAGTTCCATGTTGCAGCTGCTTGGTTTAATTAAGAAATGTTGTAAGATGCTGCACCTTTGAAGAATGCCGTGTCAATATCCCTAGGCCTGCTTGGTGTTGGTGCTGCACCTTCTGTGTGACTCCACCATCAAATTGCGTTTCTGCCCTCGAATGCTTGTTTATAGAGAGAGCGTGGAGAGAGGGCTAGAGTAGATAGTAGAGTTAGAATGCAACTAATTAGTTAATGTTAATTGTTGAAGAAGAAGAAGCAATATTTTACAAGCTTCTGCTGCAGCTGTTGTCTTACGGGACCATGCTTGCTGTTGAGCGGCAGACCTGGTGTGGGACAGCACCGACGTGTCGAGAACCAATAACGCATCTGTATGGTGCACTTGCTGACACAACATACAGCCGTGACGAGACAGCTAAGAGCCATCCGTTCGGGAAGCAATACGCTGCACTTTTTGCGTGTTGAGCATCTGCGAAGCTTGGTAGCGACACACCCAGCTGGTGTTGGAGTTGAGCGGAGGAACCACCTGTAGGACCGTTCTTGCCGGTCTTCCTTGTCAACAGACAGGCTTCACTTTCGGTAAGCAGCCTGTCCTTGCTGACAGGTGTGTGCACCCCTTTAATTTGCGTGCTGTGGATACTCTACATAGAAATTTCGGACTACTTGAGAGATCAGTGTGCAGTGCTGGGAGGACACAGACTCTTTGTCACCACTGTTGTGCCATAGGTTTGTCAGGTCTGTCAGGTGGGTGCTTGCCTAATCAGCAACTCCGTTGTCTTGGACCACAGCAGCAGCATGCCCCGTCAACACATAATGCGCTGACCTGGGCCATAAGGTGCATAGCAAGGTATGGAGTTTGTCCAGCACTTGCCAAACCTTGCGTAGCTTGTTGCTGTCTCATCTGTTGCTGGAAGTCCTGAGCTGGTGTGTCCCACACCGCCTTTGTACACAGTAGCAACATCGCGGCCGCACACCATGCACTGCTTGGAAGCCAATCATGCATGCATATGGTTGATATATGAGACAGGGAACGCTGTACCTGCAGCTCATTCCCAGAGAGTGCACCCCTAGTGATGCTGATCTTATCTTGAGGCCCAAAACATCAAGGTTCAATCATTGCTGTACATGCCAACCAAGCAACTACCGCAAGGTGCAAAAGCAGATCTCGTGGAACTGACCAAAGGTATTTGCTCTATGCAGAATTGTGAGCATGGCTCGCTTTGCAAATGAAGCAGAGCTTGAGACCTTCCTGGTCAAGCTTGACCAAGACTATGGTCAGTATGCGTCTGCAGTGTGGCAGAATGGCGTCAGGACAGCACATCAACTTGCAAATGCTGACAAGGAAGACCTGGTAGCAGCTGGGGTCACTTCAGCAATACATGCCAAAGACATAAAAGCGAGAGCAGGGCCTCAAGGTTAGCCTTTTCTGTGGTGTGCAAGGTTCTTGCTAGAATCAGAGCGTGTGACAATGGCACACGCCTTGGACCTTCTATAGGGTCACAATGCAAATTGTGTAGGTTGAGGAGTGACAGTGCCTGAAGATGCTGCCCAGCACAGTGTATACTCAACAGCGGCACAAACATCTTGTTTGCTCATGCATGCATGCTCACTTTTAGTCCTTTTCAGGTCATTCATCCACAGGCGCAAGTTGTGCTTGCTGTGGCTACCGCATCCCAGCTCAAACTGGAACAGACACATCGATAGCTTTTAGTATTTCTTTCATGCTGCTTTGTTTGGCAAATGTCACACCCTCAGGTGGTTTTGGCTGGGGTTCTTGCTGTCGACTTTGGTGGTGCTTTGCAGTTTTAC
>JAABUK010004050.1_pt1 | contig 24203 bp, 22 predicted proteins | sample 5559141 | NCBI WGS metagenome assembly JAABUK01 (sample SAMN10711869, study PRJNA513367) | rock metagenome | isolation source: Antarctica rocks | place: Antarctica: Victoria Land, Pudding Butte nord | collected 2016-01-03
TGTGGCCGGAAGCCTACACCGACTTTGCGACCCTGTGCCAGAGCGTCACGGGCATTCTGGCACAGGTCGGCACGAAATATGCACTTTCTTTTGCCTAACTACTTAGTATACCGGAAAACGCCCCGCCGCGTCCAATTTCTTGGAAGCGGCGGGGCGCTAAGGAGCCGAAATCAACGGCCAGTCTGGTCGGCAGGGTCACCGTAGGGGTCCTGGGAGGAGCCTTCGATGCCCTGCTCGCTGTCATAGGCGGGGTCGGCGGTCATGTCCGGGTTTTCCGGTGTTTCTTCGTGATTGCTGCCTGTCAGCGCATCTTCAACGCTGTGCAGAATGTCGCCTAGTGACATAGTGGGTCTCCTTGCTGCTTACATCCGGCGTCCAGGAGGGCCTCCGGGGCCGCTCGGGTAGCCGCCGCCTGCATTTGCGTACTGGTCTGCAGACTGCACCGAACCGCCATTGACGCCCGATTGCGGGTTTGTGTTGATGCTGCCGTAATTGCCGCCGTTGGGGTTGTTCTCGTTGTAGCCGGGCAGATACTGCTGCACATCGGACTGCTGCACCTGGACGGGCTGCTGCGGGGCGGACAGCCACACAACAGTGTGATTGGCGTCGTTCTTGCGGTAGTAAATGGCTCCGGCGTTCGGGCCTTTTTCCTCACGGTAAAGCTGCGGCTTGCCGTTTGCGTCGTTCTGCGCGGTCTGGTTCTGCTTCTGGTAACGCTTGTACAGGTAGAACAGCAGGGCCGCGCCGCCGAGCAGCACGACTTTCTGCTTGGTGCTGAGGCCCGCTTTGGCGGGAGCATTGTTTGCCATCCGGCTGTCATTTGCCATTGGGCCAGGGGCAGAGGTCGTCGTGGTCTGGTCATTGGCCTTCTGGCCGCAGCCTGCGGTGAGCATCACTGCGGGCAGGGCAAAGGTCAGGGCAAGCGAAAGCGCAACAAGGCGCGGGGCGCGGGGGGCGCGTGTCATGGGCATATCTCCTCTGAGTGTCCGCGTTTCATGGTTTCATGGAGCGGTATTCTGCCCCCGTTGTACCCTGCCTTCCGGCTTCTTTAACCGTGCAGGACGCAGGCGCATTGATAGGTGCATTTCACGGAGGCAGCGGGTACACTCTGCCTATGAGTCAGCCTACTTTATCCGACCCGCCGGTGTGCGTCGCCGTGATTATCTGCAACGAGATTATTGAAGACAAGCGCTCGTCCAACAAAACGCTGGTGGGCCTCTTCAACGCCATTGCCGTGCCCGCTCTGCCGGCGACCCACCCGCGCCTGTTTTTGTTCGCCTCGCTGACCGACATCCGCGAAGACGCCTCCGTGTCCTTCAGCCTCCGCGCCCCTTCCGGGCATGAGGCGCTGCGGATCGACGGCATTGCGGGCAGCGGCGGCGACCCGCTGGCGGTGGTAGATTTGGTGGTGGAAGTGGTCGGCCTGAACATCACTGAAGAAGGCGTACATTTTGTGGACGTCCTCTGCGGTGACACGCTCCTGAGCAGCCGCCGCTTCACGGTGACGCGCCGGGGATGAAAAGGCGTTAGGAAGCCGTGGGAATAAATTCCTCGGCTGTGGGGCGCGGACGCCGTCTGTCCACCTTCGTGAACAAAGACAATCCCACGGCATTCGGCAGCCCTCTCGTATCGGGTACACTCTTAAACACGCCGGGGTACTTTTGCCCCGCACTTTTTTGTGAACGTTTTTGAGAGAGCAGACCCATCATGGCAAAACCGCCCAAACCCAACTTCGGAAAACCTGGCTTCGGAAAGCCCGCACCCAGAACTAATCCCACGGGGAAGCCGTTCACGCCCCGTCCCCGTCCTGACGCTGATACCGGTGGGCGGCCCCCGGCTTCGGACCGCCCCTGGCAGGGAACGCAGGGAGGCCGGCCTGTCAGCCCCCGCCCTGGCTCCGACCGCCCCGGCTCTGACCGGCCTCGCCCCGGCTCTGACCGGCCTCGCCCCGGCTCTGACCGCCCGTGGCCTAGCAAGCCGCCGTACCCGAAATCGGTTCCCGCGAAGCCGACCTTCACCAAGAAGTTGCAGGATGCCGCCCGCTCGACGCCGCTGCCCCCCGGCGCTCGCCCTTGGGAGGCCATGAAGCCCCGGTCCGAGGGTGCTGGGCCTGAGAACGCCCCGGCTGAGAGTCCCCGGCCCGCCGGATCGAAGCCGCTGCACGCCAAAGCCAAGTCGCCATTTGTGGCTGCGGTTGTGCCCGTGCCCACGAATATACCCGTGCCCGCGACTGTGCCCGTGGCGGAGCCTGCATCAATGGTAGAGCCTGCCGCCCCGCCCAAGCCAGTCCTGCCCAAAGCGGCCATCCCTACGAAAAAGAGTGCCTCGCCAAAGTCAAAAGCCGCCCCGGTGCCGACGCCCGAAGCCGAGCCGGTGACGCCGCTGGCGACTTTTGCCGACCTGGAATTGTCTGAGCCGGTGGCGCGGGCCGTCTCCGACTTGGGATTTGAAGCGCCGACGCCCATTCAGGCCCGCTCCATCCCGCTGCTGCTGGCCGGGCGCGATTTGATCGGGCAGGCGCAGACGGGGACCGGCAAAACCGCCGCGTTTGCCCTGCCGCTTATTCAGCAGATTGTGGCGGCGGGCGGCGCAAAGGAGCCGGTCACGCAGGCTTTGATTTTAGAGCCGACCCGCGAGCTGGCTATTCAGGTGGCAGGGGGTATTCACGACCTTGCCAAGCATACGGGGATGCGCGTCGTGCCCGTTTACGGCGGGCAGCCCCTGGACCGGCAGTTCCGCGCTTTGCGCGACGGCGCACAGGTCGTGGTCGGCACGCCGGGCCGGGTGCTGGACCACCTGCGGCGCGGGACGCTGTCGCTGGAAAACGTCAAGATTTGCGTGCTTGACGAAGCCGACGAAATGCTGGCGCTGGGCTTTTTAGAAGATATGGAAACCATTCTGGCCGAGCTGCCCACGCCGCGTCAGCTTGCGTTCTTTTCGGCCACCATGCCGCCGCGCATCGCGGCCCTGAGCGAGCGGTTTTTAAACAACCCGGCGCGGGTGTCGATTGACGCGGGCAAGCGGACGGTGGACAACACCAATCAGACCTATTACGAAGTCGCGCCGGGCCGCAAGCTGGAAGCGTTAGGCCGCGTGCTGGACATGGAAACGCCGGGGCCGACCATCGTGTTCTGCCGCACCCGGCAGGAGACCAACGACCTCGCCGATGCTCTGCGCCTGCGCGGCTACAGCGCAGAGTCCCTGCACGGCGATCTGGCACAGGCTGACCGCGACCGCGTCATGCGCCGCTTCCGCGAAGGGCTGGCCGACCTCCTGATTGCCACTGATGTCGCGGCGCGGGGCCTGGATATTGAGACCGTCACGCACGTTATCAACTACGACATTCCCTGGGACGTGGAGCAGTATATTCACCGGATTGGCCGGACGGGCCGCGCCGGACGCACCGGCGATGCCATCACGCTGGTGGAAGGCCGTGAGCGCCGTGCCCTGCGGGCGATTGAGCAGATGATCGGGATGCAGATCAAGCCCGTGCGTATCCCCACCGCCGCCGACATCGCCGCCCGCCGCCGGGACAATTTCCAGGACGCCGTTCGGCAGACCCTGGAAGCCCGCGAGTTCGACGCCCAGATGGCCGCCGTGGAGGCTCTCTCGGAAGAATTCGATTCCACCGAGATTGCCGCCGCCGCCCTGCAAATGCTCTGGCAGGCACGGCATTCGGGGCCGGACGAGGCCGCCGAGGAGCTGAACGCCGACGCCGAGCAGCCGGAAGTCGGGATGACCCGCCTGTTTATCAGCATTGGCCGTCAGGACGGCGTCCGCCCCGGCGACCTCGTCGGAGCCATCAGCAACGAGGCAAATATCACGGGCAAGTCCATCGGGGCCATCGACATTTTAGATAAAACTTCTTTCGTCGAAGTCCCTGCCCCCCACGCCGCCCGCGTGGTGGACGCCCTCAGAAACGCCACCATCCGTGGCCGCCGCGTTCAGGTGGAGATGACCTCCCCCGCCGGTCCCGGCGCACCGGGCCGCGACGCCACTGGCCGCAAACAGGGCCGCTTCCGGTGAAGCTGAGAAGCTAGATACCAAGGCCACTCCTATCCGTCTCCCTCTCCTTCCGAAGGAGAGGGCTTGGGTGAGGTTCTTGGCAGATTAAACGAGGCGCAATGAAACTTGCAAGTGGCCTGAGAACATCCGAGCAGCTATGGTCAGAGGTGCAGGAGATAGCGGCTTTGATTGGGCGGCTTCAACTCAACGAATTGACGGTCTTTTTTGGCTACAATGGGAGCAGTGACGACCGGTTCGACGACGAGCTGTACCAGGAAATTGAGATCAAGACAAACGATCTGCTGGGCTTCCTATCCAAGAGCATGGCCGAGGGGCGGTATCATCTTGGAGACCAGGATTTTCAAATCCACAGCCTTTCCGGGGGCGTTGAGTTTTTAATCTGCCACGAAAGTGATGTGCATTTGGAGACAGACAACGCCGAAGTCGCTTCCCATATGAGGGCGCGATGGGCCGCGCAGGAACCGCCCGGCTATGAGGATAGCGGGCTGGGCTGGGTCCCGCTGCGCGGCATTTAAGGCTGTTCCAATGAAACACCGGGACGACATCCTTGCCGGTCAAAAGGTCAGGCTATTCGTCACCGACCTGGTTCTCCATAACTTCCCACTGTTCAAGCGGGGGAAGAATACGCTCTGATGAAAAATCGCTATCAAAGTGGCGGCGAATCATTTGGAATGCTCTGAAACGTGCCCACTCCGCGTTGGTAACTTTCCCGGAAGCATCAACCTCAATGTTATTGGACCAAACGGTAACTGCTTCCTTTATCACGCTCGGATCGGTGATGGCCTCTCGATATGTTTCCCAATCAAGAATTCCCTCCTCGAAGCTATCGTTAGTAAGGTCCCACCGCACGTCTCCGAGAAGCCCCTGTGAATAGTCTTCAATAAACCAGTACAGGCATGCCTTCAGTGATCCTGTCAGTTTCATTCGTAGCGGCCCGGCTCGTAAGCATCGTACAGAGCCGCGCCGGTGGAGGTGCCGATGCGGCTTGCGCCCGCGTCCAGCATTTGCAGGGCGATTTCCACGGTTTTAATGCCGCCCGAGGCTTTGATGGCAATGGATGAAGGCCCCACGGCGCGGCGAATGCGGCGGATGTCATCGGCGGTCGCACCGCCGCCTGCCGTGCCCGTCGAGGTTTTGACGAAATCCGCCCCGGCGTCACGCACAAGACGCGCCGCCCGCTCTTTTTCGTCGTCGGTCAGGTAGCACGTCTCAATAATCACTTTGAGCGAGGCCACGCCGCCCGCGTGGGTTGCCTCGGTCATGCCCTGCAAATCTTCCTGTACGGCGTCGTACTCGCCGGACTTGAACCGGGACAGGTTCATCACGGCATCGACTTCGTGAGCGCCGTTGGCGACGGCGTTTTTGATCTCGTAGACTTTGGACAGTTTGGTCGCGTCCCCAAACGGGAACGCAATCACGGTGCAGACTTTGACATCGGTTCCGGCCAGAGCGCGGGCGGCGGCTCCGACCCAGCAGGGCAGGATGCAGACGCTGGCAAAGTGCCGCTCGGCGCTTTCCTCGCACACACGCAGCATCTCGCTTCGTGTGGAGGTGGGCCGCAGGAGCGTATTGTCAATGGTCTTGCCGAACTGTTCTTTGGTATACATCTGGGGTCCTAATTTTGCAAAGCGGCTGGCCGTACTTATTGGTTGTTCAGAATTCTTCTACTTCACAGTGCTCAATGGCCGCTGATTTCAATACTGCCAAAACTTTGTCCGAGACAACCAGCGTTGTCTTCTCATAAATGCCGAAATCGTCTGTACCAGCCTTCCCCGTAACTTTGAGCCAATGGCACACCGGGGGAAATTCGCGGGGTCTTCGCGCCAAACTCAACTTATACTCCTGAGACTTTGAAGTTTTTGCTTTACCAAATTCATAGCCGCTAAAACCCTCTTTCTCGATTTTTGATTTGAGTCTGTCTGTCACTATGAAATAGCCCAATGTCGTCATCACATCATCACCTAGCCAGCCATCAAATTCATAATGAAGCTCTTTTATGCCAGGTGGACGTATGGAAGGGTCTAATATAACCCCTGTGGCGAGATGTCCTGCGACTTCAGGGTACAAAGTATAGTATTTCAATTCACAAGCTCGCCTTTGTCGCGGCTTTCCAGCCGCGCACGAGTTCGGCCAGCGTCTCGCTTTGCGCGGGGTCTTCGCGGGTGTGGTGCAGGAAGTCTACCAGGGCGCTGCCGATGACCGCGCCGTCGGCGGTTTCAGTCACGGTGCGAACGTGTGCCGGGGTGGAGACGCCGAAGCCGACGCAGATGGGCTTGTCCGTGGCGGCCCGGATGCGGTCCAGCAATTCTTTTAGCTCCGGCGGCAGCTCCGTCCGTGCGCCGGTGACGCCGGTGCGGGAGACGCAGTAAACAAAGCCCGTCGTATTGTGGGCAATCAGCGCGATACGAGCGGGCGTGGACGTCGGGGCCACTAAAAAAATAGTCGCCAGCCCCGCGCCGTCGGCGGCGGCTTTCCAGGGGCCTGCTTCTTCGGGCGGCAGGTCGGTCAAAATCGCCCCGTCTGCGCCCGCCTCGGTGAAGGCTTTGGCAAACCGCTCCAGCCCGTAGCGCAGGGCCAGGTTGTAGGAGGTCATCAGAACGACGGGAACCTGTGTCAGCCCCCGAATATCGCGCACCATGCCCAGCACCGTTTCCGGCGTCAGCCCCCGGTCCAGCGCCCGCTGCGACGACGCCTGAATGCTCGGGCCGTCCGCCAGCGGGTCGGAGTAGGGAATGCCCAGCTCCACGATGTCCGCGCCCGCATTTGCCAGCGCGGCTACCAGCGCAGGAGTCCCTTCCACAGTCGGGTCCCCTGCCGACAGAAACGTCACCAGTGCGCCTTCGTTAGCGTCTTTGAGCCGGGCAAATGTCGTGTCTAAACGGTTGGTCATTTATCGTCTACCAGCCCCAGCCGCGCCGCGACCGAGTCCACGTCCTTGTCGCCGCGTCCCGACAGGCAGACAATAATCGTCTGCTCCGGGGACATTTTGGGGGCCAACTCGCGGACATAGGCGAACGCATGAGAGGTTTCCAGTGCCGGGATAATCCCCTCGGTGCGGGCGGTCCACTGAAAGGCGTCCAGCGCCTCGTCATCGGTGACGGACACATACTCGGCCCGGCCAATTTCCTTGAAGAAAGCGTGTTCGGGGCCGACACCCGGATAATCTAAGCCCGCTGAGATGCTGTGGGTCGGCATCACCTGCCCGTAGTCGTCCTGAAGCACATACGACGCCGAGCCGTGCAGAACGCCTTTGGTGCCTGCGGTCAGCGTCGCCGCGTGGTTTGCGGTGTGGGTGCCGTGGCCCGCCGCTTCGACGCCAATCAGCTTGACGCTTTCATCGCGCACGAAGGGGTAGAAAATGCCCATCGCGTTGGAGCCGCCGCCGACACATGCCACCACGGCATCGGGCAGGCCGCCGGTGTCTTCCATCATCTGCTGCCGCGCTTCAATGCCGATCACCGACTGGAAATCGCGCACCATCGTGGGGTAGGGGTGCGGCCCGGCCACCGTGCCGATGATATAATGCGTGTTGTGAACGTTCGTCACCCAGTCCCGCATCGCTTCATTCAGCGCATCTTTGAGCGTTTTCGTGCCTGACGACACCGGCTTCACCGTCGCCCCAAGCAGCTTCATTCGCACGACGTTCAGCGACTGCCGGGCAATATCCTCTTCGCCCATATACACAATGCACTCGTAGCCAAAGAGCGCACAGGCCGTGGCCGTGGCGACCCCGTGCTGCCCCGCGCCGGTTTCGGCGATAATCCGGGGCTTGTTCATGCGCCGCGCCAGCAAAATCTGCCCGAGCGCGTTGTTGATTTTGTGCGCCCCGGTGTGCGCCAAATCCTCGCGCTTCAGGTAAATCTTCGCGCCGCCCAGCTCGCGGGTCATCTTTTCGGCAAAAAAGAGGGCGGTGGGCCGTCCGACATAGTTTTTGGCGTAGTAATCAAACTCGGTCTGAAATGCCGGGTCAGCTTTGGCGGCGGCATAGGCTTCGGTCAGCTCATCGAGGGCCGGGATAATGGTTTCGGGCACGAACCGCCCGCCGAACTCGCCGCCGAACCGCCCCTGCGCGTCGGCGACATAAATATCTGCGCCCTGCGCCTCCGGCGTCTGTGTCGGGACGTTTGGGGCGGGCCTGTCAAGTGTCTGTGCTGCCATCGGGTACTGATTCTTTCCAAGAATTATGCCGCGCTTTCGGCGGCAACTGCGTGGGCCATTGTAGCACCGGCGCGGGCGAGGTGTCAACGCTCAGCCGGAGGCGTCACCGGCCCCAGTCCCATTCGCGGACGGCCTGCACGAAGGCCCGCAGCTTGGCGTGGTCCTTGATGCCCGGCGACGACTCGACGCCCGACGCGACATCGACAGAGTAGGGCCGCACCGAATCAAGCGCATCGCAGACATTGTCCGGCGTCAGCCCGCCCGAGAGAATAATCGGCTTTTTGGTCAGCATCTTTGCCCGCGAGGCCAGTGTCCAGTCAAACGTCTCCCCCGACCCGCCAAGAAGGGTTTTGTGGTACGTGTCCAGCAAAATCGCGCCTACGGCATCGGGGTAGGCCGCAATTTCTTTGAGAGTCGCCGCATTTTTCATCCGAAACGCCCGAATGCGCCAGCCCGCGCCGGTTCGCAGAGGCGTCTTTTCGGCGGTGTCCTCATAATGCTGGACATATTCCGCCAGATACTCCTCGGCATCCTCGGGCCGCCGGGCGACCACCACGCGCTTGACAAAAATCGGCAGCGCCGCCGACATCGCATGGAACGCTTCCGGCGTCACAAAGCGCGGCGACCCCGGCACGGCAATAAACCCGAGCGCATCCGCCCCCGCGTCCGCTGCCGCCATCGCGTCGTCCAAGTTCGTAATCCCGCAAATTTTAATACGTGTTACAGTGTCCACACTTTCCGTCGCCACCGTTGAGGTTACGGTCTCTGATATCTGTTCCTTATTGTACCTCGTTTTTTCTCGGTTAAGGTCAAAGACAACCTCACCCTTCCCTTAAGCAAGAGGAGGGAGCTGGGATAGGACGACCTCTGACTCTGGTTCCCCCAGAATTGGGGGCTAGGGGGCGATCCGGTGGCTTTCTCTCTGGTCTCTTATCTCCATCGATGTGCGGCATATTCGGTCGCTTCGCGGGCGGTGAGGGCGCGGGAAGAGTTGCCGATGTGGATGTAAAGCTGCTCGCTTTTCTGCCCCGCGCTGTCTTTGCCGTCTACCCAGATGGCTTCAGGAAGGCGCTCACGTCTTTGCTATAAGCATGATCGACGGCACGGGGCTGGAAAGTCTTCGGTGACGGCGAATGGAAGGTGCGTCAGCACCGCACGTCCAAGCGCCGTCCCTGGCGCAAAGTCCATCGGCGCAGTCTGGCGGAAACAGTGATGTTTCGGCTAAAGACGCTCTTCGGGCCAGCCCTTCGTGCTAGGGGCGAGGCGGCGCAGGACACGGAAACACTCGCAATACCATCGATTTAGCTCCTATACTCTTTTCGCCCGGCCTTTCAAGGTCGGGCTTTTCTGTGTCGGGCTTTTCTTTGTGGTATACTTTGCGGCATGATTCCTTTGAAACCCTCTCTGACCGCGCTTCTGTTTCTGGCCCCCCTTGCTTTGTTGCCGTCCCTGCGGGCTGACCCCGCGCCGCCGGTGGCGCGGGTGGCTCCGGTTTCGGAAACATTGTTCGGGCAGGTCGTGACGGACCCGTATCGGTGGATGGAGCAGTCCAGCTCTCCTGAGTTTCAGACGTACCTGCGCGGACAGGCGGATTTTACGCGGGTGGCTCTGGACGAACTCCCCGGACGGGCTGCGCTGCTGGCGCGGATTGCGGTGCTGGACCGGGCGGGCGCCTCGGTACGCGGCGTACAGCAGGCAGGCGAAAATTACTTCTACCGGAAGGCGCTGCCGGGGGACAACAACGCCAAACTGTATGTCCGCGCCGGGCTGCACGGGACGGAGCGTGTTCTGCTGGACCCACAGACCCTGACCCGGAACGGCGTCCATCTTTCCATTGACTATGTCACCCCGTCCCCGGACGGCAGCCGTGTGGCGGTGGGTCTGTCGGCAGGCGGGTCCGAGGCAAGCACGATGCGGATTTTGCGGGTTGCAGACGGCGCGGCGTGGCCCGAGCGCATTGACCGCACGGATTATGCTCAGGTGAGCTGGGAGGATAATGGCCGCGCGTTCTACTATTCGCGCCTGCAAAAACTCAGCCCGGATGCCCCGGCCACGGCCAAGTACCAGAATGGCGTTGCCTTACGGCACGTTGTCGGAACCGACCCATCCCGCGACACGCCCGTGTTCGGCTTTGGCGTCACCCCTGCCGCGCCGTTCCAGCCGGATGACGTGCCCATACTCGTCAGTCTTCCAGGCTGCGACTACCTGTTCGGCGTTGTGGCACGCGGTGTCCAAAACGAAAACGCTGTCTATGCCGTCCCGCGCCGCGCGGTTCACGGAGCCGCGACTCCGTGGCAGCGTCTGGCGGATTTTTCGGATGACGTGGTGGCCGTGGACGGTAGCGGCGATCTAGTGGGTCTGGCCGCCCATGGCGGCGATGTTTTTCTGCTGACACACCATAACGCGCCGCGCTATAAAATTATTCGGATGCCGCTGAAGTCTCCCGATCTGGCTCACGCAGAGACGATTGTGTCCGAAAGCCATGTGGTTATCCGCGACATGGCCCAGGCCAAAGATGCTCTCTATGTGCAGGATTTGGACGGCGGGGTGCAGCACATTCGCCGTGTCACGTTCGCCGGCCAGGCTGCCCCGCTTCCCTTGCCGTTTGACGGGAGTGCCTACCTTGGCACAGACCCGCGCCTCGCTGGGGCGCTGCTGACCCTGACCTCATGGACCCGCCCCGCCGCCCTGTATACATATAACCCCCAGGCGCAGACGCTGACCGATACCGGGCTTTTGCCTGCGCCTGCCATTGATGTCTCAGGCTATGTCTCGGAAGAAGTCTCAGTGAAAAGCCCCGATGGGATATCCATTCCTCTGTCTATTATTCATCAAAAGGGCATCTTACGGGATGGCTCGCATCCGACCTTGCTGAGCGGCTACGGCTCCTATGGCATCACCCGTGAGCCTGCCTTTGATCCTGTGAACGTTGCCTGGCTGGAGCGGGGCGGCGTGCTGGCCGTCGCCCATGTGCGCGGCGGCGGCGAATACGGCGAAGACTGGCATCAAGGCGGACAGAAGCTCACCAAGCATCACACCTGGGAAGACTTTCTCGCCTGTGGACACTGGCTGATTGACCACGGCTATACCACCTCGGCGCGGCTGGCGGGGCAGGGCCGCAGCGCGGGCGGCATTACTGTCGGGCGGGCGCTGACCGCAGAGCCAAGCCTATTCGCCGCAATGCTGGACGATGTTGGTGCCTCCAACACGCTGCGCTCCGAGTTCAGCGCCAACGGTCCCTCCAACATTCCCGAGTTCGGCACGGTGACAGACGCCGATGGCTTCCGGGCGCTGTATGATATGGATGCTACCCAGCATGTCCAGAACGGCGTGGCGTACCCCGCTGTCCTGCTGACGACCGGCGTGCACGACCCGCGCGTTGAGTCTTGGGAGCCAGCCAAAATGGCCGCCCATTTGCAAGCTGCCACCACCTCGGGCCATCCCGTTTTGCTGCGAGTGGACTATGATGCCGGCCACGGGATCGGCTCCACCAAGTCTCAGCGCGAAGTCATGACCGCCGACCAATGGGCCTTTCTCCTGTGGCAATTCGGCGATCCGGTGTTCCAGCCCAAGCCCGAGTGAACGCGGTGCCGTATGTGCGCCTCAATTTTTCTGGGCCGTGCCGTGTGGTATACTAAGTGTCTTAGAGGGTGTTGAAAAAGTCGGCTTTCTGGTGTCTAACGACGTTTTTTTGTATCAATGGAGGCTGGCGTTTTAGAAGCCATGCCCGATTTCAGACGAGCAAATTCCAGCCCAGCATTGGAAATTTCGACTTTTTCAACACGCTCTTATATTTTATTACGCTTTCAAGCGACTTTCGTAAGCGACTTTGGGGCGGAGGAGACGCATTTTGGCAAGCTGGAAACGTACCGCAGTGTGCGGCGAGATCACCGAGGCGCAAATTGGGCAGACCGTGACCCTCAACGGGTGGGTCAACCGGAACCGGGATCAGGGCGGGATCGCCTTTCTGGACCTGCGGGACCGGAGCGGGGTCGTGCAGATCGCTGTGAATGGCGGCGATGCCCCCGACGCCCTGAGCGTGGCCGAGCGGGTGCGCTCCGAATACTGCCTGAGCGTGACGGGCTTGGTGCGCCGCCGCCCGGAAGGCAGCGACAACGACAAGCTGGCGAACGGTACGGTGGAAGTGGCCGCGTCGGCCATTGAGATACTGAACGCCGCCAAGACGCCCCCGTTCCCTATCAGCGAAGACAAAGACGTGGACGAGATGCTGCGGCTGAAATACCGCTACCTGGACCTGCGCCGCCCCGTCATGTACGACAAGATCAAACTGCGGCATGAGGCGATCCGACTCATTCGGGAGTTTATGTACGGGCGCGGCTTCTTGGAAATCGAAACGCCGGTGCTGACCAAGTCCTCGCCGGAAGGAGCGCGGGACTACCTGGTTCCCTACCGCCTCGAACCCGGCCTGTTTTATGCGCTCCCGCAGGCCCCGCAGCAGTTCAAGCAGCTTCTCATGGTCGCGGGCATGGAGAAGTATTTCCAGATTGCCAAGTGCTTCCGCGACGAGTCGCAGCGGGCGGACCGGCAGCCGGAGTTCACGCAGCTTGACCTCGAAATGTCTTTCGTGGAGCAGGACGACGTGCTGGAAGTGGTCGAATCGCTCTACACCGAGATACTGCCCAAGCTGTCCCCGAAAACACTGGTGACCCCGTTCACGCGCCTGACTTACGACGAGGCGATGGCTCGCTACGGCTCGGACAAGCCTGATTTAAGATACGGGCTGGAACTCAAAGACGCCGCCCCCGTTCTCAAAGACACGCAGTTTTCGGTCTTTCAAAGCGTCCTCGGCAGCGGCGGGCAGGTCAAGCTGATTTGCTACCCGTCGGGCGCGTCGCTGTCCCGCAAAGAGATTGACGACCTGACGACGCTGGCGAAAAGCATGGGCGCGAAGGGGCTGGCCTATCTTCTCGTGAACGAAGACGGCGTCAAGTCCCCGATTGCCAAGTTCCTGTCGCCCGAAGAAATCAGCGGCCTGGTGGCACTCGCCGACGCCAAGCCGGGCGATTTGGTGGCGTTTGTCGCCGACACGCCGGAGATTGTCGCCAAAACGCTGGACCGACTGCGCCGCGAAATCGCCGCCCGGCTGTCGGTGGCCGACCCGAACGTGCTGCACTTCTGCTGGGTCACGGACTTCCCTGTCTTCGAGCGCGATGAGGATCGGGACGGGTGGACCTTCGCCCACAACCCGTTCTCTATGCCGCACCCCGAAGACCTGCCGTATCTGGAGTCCGACCCCCTCCGCTGCCGTGCGTTCTGCTACGACCTTGTGTGCAACGGCTCCGAGGCCGCGTCGGGCAGCATCCGTATCCACAAGCGCGATATTCAGGAGCGCATTTTCAAGATGCTGGGCAAGACCGACGAACAAATTCAGGACCAGTTCGGGCACATGCTGGAAGCCTTCGACTTCGGCGCACCGCCCCACGGCGGCATGGCCCCCGGTCTTGATAGGCTCATCATGTACCTGACCGACGACGACAACGTGCGCGAAGTGATCGCCTTCCCCAAATCCGGCGGCGGCTTCGACCCCATGATGTCCGCGCCGTCTAAGGTGGATGACGCGCAGCTCAAAGAGCTGTCCCTCACGGTGAACTACCCGCCGAAAAAAGACAAGGACGGCGACAAGAAGGACAACTGACCATGAGCATTGATATGGAAAGCAAGATACGGCAACAGGCTGAAGAGCAAGGGCTGGAAGCAGATAATGAAATCAACCGTCGGCTGATACAAGATGCTGCCCGCGCCTATCACTATCAGTCTGCACCACGCGTCATCCTCTCGACGCTGACGCCGGAAGAGTTTTTGCAGTCTTCCCAAGAGCTTGTTGAGCGAGCCAAAGCCAGAAACCTTCCCGTTTCCACGTCTTCATTTCGGCGGGAAGACATTTATGACGACGATGAGGGACGCTGATTTTGGCGCATCTGATTGACACCAACGTTTTGTTAAGGCGGCAGCAAGTTACATCCGTGGATTATTTGGCGGCTGTGGCCTCGGTCAACCAACTGAGACTGCGGCGAGAGCGGCTGTGCGTTGCCCGTCAAAATTTGATTGAGTTCCGCAACGTAGCTTCGCGTCCGGCAGACAGAAATGGCCTCGGCCTCAGTTACACAGATGCGGACTTGGAATTGGACATCGCAGAACGCGACTTTGATGTTCTTCCCGAAGATGACGAAGTGTATAATGTCTGGCGGGCACTGATTGCGGCAAAAGGTGTTTCGGGTAGACAGGTGCATGATGCACGTCTCGTGGCTTATATGCTGGTGTACAGCGTGACACACATCTTGACGCTCAATGGCAGCGACCTCCAGCGCTATACCGTGTTGCCGCCGGAAATCGGCGTGGGCATTATTGTTGTCAGCCCGAACGAAGTAATTTAGACAATTTGGACGCAGTCTAGCAGGAGAACACAGCCGTCTATGGCGAGACAGGTATTAAGCGAGGCGACCCTGAACGCGGAAGGGCTGATGGCGAAGGCCGACTCGGGCACGGTGCGGCGCGGGATTACCCTGTCCCAGCAGGGGCGGGTGCGGCTGACGAGTGTGGCGCGGACGGAAGCCGTGGCCCATGTGGTCGGCGAGTCCACTCACGATGTTCACTTTTCCGTCTATGACACGGGGCGAGTAGGGGCAATCTGCGATTGTGCGGACTTTATTCGCAGCCCGAACATGGCCTGCAAGCATATCGTCGCCGGGGCGCTCGTTCTGCGGAACTACCTGCGAATGCACCCGCCGCAGACCTGGGAGGCGGTGCTGGCACAGGCTGTCCAGCCGAACGCCAAAAAGGCCGCCGCGCCCCGGCAGGCCCTGTTTTTCAGCTTGCAGACACGGCAAAACCAGTGGGTGCTGCTGCCCTATAGCCTCACCCTCAGCCACTTTGCCCCTGAGGCGCTCGGCGACGGTCCGGCACTGGCAAAGACCATCAAACAGGAAGCCCTGTCCCGGCAGGCGAAAGCCGTGCGGAGTGTTGACCCGCGCCGCTTTGTCAATGCCGCCGGCGGAGACGACGCCGATACAGTCCTCAAAATGGTCGCCCTGGCCGGGCAGTCTTCCTATTCCTACTCCTACTATTCCGACCGCTCGTTTGACCCCTCCGGCCTGCTGCCCCTGCTGGCGGGCGGGTTTGTGTTCCGGGGCCGCGAGCAGGACCCGCTGCAAACCCTGCTGTCTGTGTCCGCCGAGACGGGCCGGGCCGAAGTCGCACTGGACAAAACCGCAGACGGCATGGCGCTCCGGCCCTCGGTGCTGCTGGGCGAAATGAGCTTCCCGCTGACGCCGGAAAACTCGCAGGTGGTGAGCGAAGACCCGCTGTGGCTGCTTTCGGGAACGACTCTGTACCCGGTGTCCGAGGACGGGGCGCTGATTGAAACCCTGCTGGATAACCCCGACCTGCGTGTTCCCGCTGATGAAACCGCTGACTTTTTAGACCGCTACCTCCTGCCCCTCGCCTCCCGCGTGTCGCTGACGGGGGAGGGGATTGTCTGGGAAGAAATCGGCGGCGAGGACCCCCTGCCGCGCCTCTATCTGTCCGAACTCGATGGAGCGCTGACCGTCGGCCTGCGCTTTGGCTACGGCGATTATGAAGTCGGCTACGAAAAGTCTCTGCCCGAAACGACGCTCCTGCGGCAGCCGGACACGCTGACCCTGGTGCGCCTTGCCCGCCGCCCGGACCGGGAGCAGCACTGGTGGGACACGGTGGCCTCGGGGCATGGCCTGAAGCGCGGGTCCGCGCCGGAGGAGTTTGCCCTGCGGGCCAAAACCGATGCCGTGGACTTTCTGCTGTCGCACATCCCTGCGCTGACCGCCCTGGGCTTTGAGGTCTACGGCGAGCGGGAGTTAACACAGGCGCGGGTCAACCGCAGCCGCCCGACCATTTCGTTCCGGGTGTCCTCCGGCATTGACTGGTTCGACGTGGACGCGACCATCGAGTTCGGCGACACCCGCGCCGCCCTCAAAGATGTCCGCAAGGCGGTTCGGCGGCGCGAGCGGTATGTAAAGCTGGCCGACGGCTCTATCGGCGAAATCCCCGCCGAGTGGCTGGAAAAGTACCGCTATTTGTTCTCGATGTCCGAGGACGAAGGCGAAAACCTGCGCGTCGCATCCGCGCAAATCACCCTGCTGGACCAGCTCTTTGCCGACGGTGAGGGCGGCATACAGGCCGACGCCGAGTTTATGAAGCGCCGCGAGACCCTGCGTGAGTTCGAGCGCATTGAGCCGCGCCCCCTGCCGGTGGGCCTGAACGCCGACCTGCACCCGTACCAGAAAGCAGGCGTGGACTGGCTGCATTTCCTCCACGACTACGGCTTCGGCGGCTGCCTCGCCGACGATATGGGGCTTGGCAAAACTGTGACGACTCTGGCACTTCTCCAATCGCTGTCGGAGAGCCATGAGGCAAAGTCTGCATCTCTGCTGGTGCTGCCCCGTTCGCTGGTCTTTAACTGGGAGCGCGAGTCCGCCCGGTTCACGCCCGGCCTGCGGCTTTTAAACCATGCGGGGACGGGACGGGCCAAAGACGCCTCGGCGTTTGATGATTATGATTTAGTCATTACCACCTACGGGATTTTGCTGCGGGACATTGAAATGCTCCGCAAGCACCGCTTTCATTATGCTATCTTGGACGAAGCGCAGGCGATCAAAAACCCCGCCGCGCAGTCGTCCCGCGCCGCCCGTCTGCTGTCCGCTGACCACAGGCTGACGCTGACGGGAACGCCGGTAGAGAACTCGACTTTGGAACTGTGGTCGCAGTTCGCATTCCTGAACCCCGGTCTGCTCGGCAGTCTGGAACACTTCCGAAGCGAGTTTGCCGGAGCGATTGAAAAGCATCAGGACGAGCTTGCGGCATCGTTTCTGCGCCGCCTCGTGCATCCGTTCCTGCTGCGCCGCACCAAAGACCAGGTGGCCCGGCAGCTCCCACCGCGCACCGAGCGCGTGCAGTATACCGAGATGGAGCCGGGGCAGCGCAAGCTCTACGACAAAACGCGGGACTTTTACCGCTCGCAGATTATGGGTGTCATGGAGCAGGAGGGAGCCGCGCCGGACGCGGGGCCGGGCAATGCCCGCATGAAAATCTTAGAGGGCCTGCTGCGCCTGCGGCAGATTGCGAACCATCCGCGCCTCGTGCAGCCGGACACGCACGCCGCCTCCGGCAAGTTTGACACCCTGCTGGAAACTTTGGAAACCCTGCGCTCCGAGGGCCACAAGGCGCTGGTGTTCTCGCAGTTTGTGGGGATGCTGACGATCCTGCGCGAGGCTTTAGACGCCCGGCATATCCCGTATGCGTACCTCGACGGCAAAACCAAAGACCGGCAGGCGCGGGTGGACTCGTTTCAGAACAACCCGGACCTGCCGTTTTTCCTCATCAGCCTGCGTGCCGGAGGCGTCGGCCTCAACTTGACCGCCGCCGATTACGTCATCCATATTGACCCGTGGTGGAACCCCGCCGTGGAGCGTCAGGCCACCGACCGCACGCACCGCATCGGGCAGGACAAGCCGGTCTTCGTGTATAAATTGATCACGCGGGACACGGTGGAAGAGAAGATACTCGTGTTGCAGGACCGCAAGCGTGAGCTGGTCAACCAGCTCATTTCCACCGAAGGCGGCTTCTTCAAGTCGCTCACCCGGCAGGATATTGAGCTTTTGTTTGAGTAGAGGGCCGAGCCATGAACAAGTCTCTGCAAGAATATCAGGCGTTCATCGACGACCTTGTCAAAAGAGCGCCAAGCGTGACGGCCCGCGCTGTTCTTGCAAAGAAATGGTCAGAGCAAGATGTTAGGGTGCGAAGCGTAATACAAACTCTGAACGATACTCAGCGTGAGGTTTTTGCCGAACTGATTCAGCGCTCCCGCGAAGGCGGCATTCACGATACTCTCGCGTACCTGACGGACGAAATTAACCTCCAGGAAATGGAAATCTCGCGCCACGGAACACCGCTGGCAGTTGAACCTTACTGGTCAGAAATGTACTACGATTGGACAGCCAGGCTGAACGGCGACGAGTGGCCCGAACCCGAGGCAATGAAGCCTGAGTATGCAACGGAAGGCTCCGCGAAAGATGGGGGCGAATCACGGGGCTGAACCCCCGTGCTTCAAAAGTGCAATTCCCCGCCTTCGCGGGCATCAGAGAGAACTGTGCTGTTCAGCAAAGGGAACATACAATGCCCGAACAACAAAATAATCAGGACGACACCTGGGCACCGCCTGCGCCGCAGCGGGTGGCGGCGCGGGCGCTGGTGCTGTGCGCCGTCGTCTGCCGGGGCTTTATTGAGCAGGAGCCGAAAAGCCGGGACAACGAAAGTCTGCGCCGCCGCGTCTTAGATTGGCTCGATGGCTTGACGCTGATGCCCGAAGTCGAGCCTTCGGAGCTGGCCCTGCTCCGCGCCCCGCTGGGCACACTGTCCCCGCAGGATGCCGTGGATGCCGGCTGGCGCTGCGAGGGGCTGGCTTTGCTGGCGTGGGCCTTGCAGGTCTTTGAGCTGCCGGGCTACGACGAGGAAGTGGAGCCGAAGGCCGTCACCGAGGCGTTAGGCTTTCTGTGGGCCGAGGAAGCCGGGGAGCTTTTGGCCGCGCCGACTTTGCGCCCTGCGGCGGAGCTGGAGCGGGTGGGACGGCAGCTTTTTGCGCTGAACTGGCGGCTGACCGAGTTCCGGCTGCGTCCCAAGTCGCTGTACTTCGGCGCGTTCGCCAAAGACGCCTGGTTTGGGCCGCTGGACATCAGCTATGTGCGCTTGATGCAGGGGGATTTGGCGGTTGGCAATCAGCCGCTCATCCGCGCCGCGCCGGAGCAAGTCGGGGCGCTGGCGAGTGTGGCGCGGGAGCGGCACGAGGCGATTAACTGGCTGCTCGGTCAGGACCCGCTGTATTCGCGGGTTTCGGCGAATACCTAGAAGACCCCCTAGCCCCCAATAATGGGGGAACCAGAGTAGGGGTAGTGCTTGCTCCTGTCCTTGCCCAGCTATATCAAAACTCTTAGGAGCTAATTATGAGCAGTAACATTAAGGAGAACAATAATATCCAAGAACTCATTGCCCATATACGCGAACGTCCAGAGCTATACATTAGGCCCCTCTCCGTCAGTCAACTGAGATGTTTCTTAGATGGTTACTATCATGCAAGGTGGGAGATAATCGAAGGGCCTGACAACTTTGGGACAATGAACGAGTTTCAAGAAATGGTACAAAAGCGGTATTCGATGAATTCTACTTTTGGTTGGGATAGAATTCTGACATTTTTTGCTGGTAGTGAGAGAGAAGGGCTTGAGCTTTTTTGGAGGCTTTGGGATGAACATCTCACCAACCAAAAAAGCTCTAATCAAGAAGAAAGCTCTGAGTAATTTGATTAGGCGTTGTTGCACAAATCATCTGTGATGGACCGGGGCGGTAAACGCCCCGTCTGGAAAAGCGTCCTTCGGACAAGGATAAGAGCAGCAGCAAAAATAAAAGGCTACCGGCACTTCTAGTGCCGGTAACCTCTGCCTAAAGACTCTCATCACCAGGCATAATCTTCTGGCGCAGTCCGATAGCCAGGGAAGATTTCGTCGAGCTTCTTCAGTGTGTCCTCAGACAGAGTGATTTCCAAAGCCCGCAGGGAGCCGTCAAACTGCTCCATCGTGCGCGGGCCGATAATCGGCGCGGTGATGACCGGGTTGTTCAGAAGCCAGGCGAGGGCGACGTCGGCGGGCTTTTCGCCGATCTCTTTGCACAGACCCTCCCAGGCTTCCAGCTTGGGGCGGTCGGCTTCGATGTCCCGGCCTGCACGGCGGCCCGTGGCCTCTTTTTGCAGGATGCCACCGAGAAGTCCCCCGGCAAGAGGGGACCACGGGATGAGGCCGAGGCCGTACTCTTTGCAGGCGGGGATTACTTCGAGTTCGGGCTTGCGGACGTTCAAGTTGTAGTGCGTCTGCTCGGAAACCAAACCGAGGAAATGGCGGCTTTTGGCGATTTCTGAGGCCTGCGCCAGATGCCAGCCCGCGAAGTTGCTGGAGCCGAAGTACAGGACTTTGCCCTGCTGCACCAGCGTCTCGAACGCCTGATAAATCTCGTCCCAGGGCGTTTCCCGGTCAATGTGGTGCATCTGATACAGGTCGATGTAATCGGTTTGCAGGCGCTTCAGGCTGTCGTCGCAGGCGCGGCGGATATGGAGCGCGGAGAGACGGTTGGTGTTCGGCCAGTCTTTGGCGTCGGGCGTACTCATGCCGCCGAAGACTTTGGTGGCGAGGACGACCTTTTCGCGCCGTCCGCCGCCCTGCGCGAAGTAGTTGCCTAGAATCTGCTCCGTGTAGCCTTCGCCCTGCTTCCAGCCGTAGACGTCGGCGGTGTCCCAGAAGTTGATGCCCAGCTCCAGGGCATGGTCCATAATTTTGAAGCTGTCTTCTTCGGTCGTCTGCGGCCCGAAGTTCATGGTTCCGAGGCACAGGCGGCTGACGCTCAGCCCGGACCGGCCCAGATTAGTGTACTGCATTGCGAATTGCTCCCGTCAAAGTGATAGGGCATAGTTCGCGGCAGCGTACCAATTATCCTGCCTGTTTTTCTGTCTGAATTACGGGGCCGAAAATACCTTTACGGTCAGCGTGTCCGTGGGCGAGTTGTCGCCGTAGCCGCCTTTGACGTCATAAAAGAAGAACTGAATGGGGCGGCCCGTGCCCTCAAAAAGCTGATAGTAGGTGTGGTCCGCCCGCCACGCTCCCACCCACTTGTGCAGGCGGGGGGAAATGCTCTGGTCGGCCTCATCGGCCCCTAGCCCGTAATCGGTGTTCGCATCGCCGATGTCGACGGCTCCTCTGCCGTCAGCTTTGTAGTCCATGTATTCCGCGTCGCCCTGTCCCAAACCCCCGCCGCCGACGCGGCCAGAGCCGGACGCTTGCAGGAGGTACACCGCAGACTGGTGCGTCTTCAAAACAGTTGCCACTTTCCGGTCCATAACCGGGACCAAAAGGGTTTCCAGCGGCGGAGTAAGCGCCGCCGGAGAGAGGCGAAACAAGGAAACCGTAACCGCGCCTGACCCGGCCCGGGCACTGTCAGTCAGGAAACGGAGCGTTAGAGGGCGGCCTGTCCCCGCGACAATCATATAATAGGTATGGTCCAGGCGGGGGCTGCCGAACCAGAGTTTTCGGCTCGCTGCGCCCCCCGCCTGGGCACCCGGCACCGGGTCTTGCACGTCTACGCCAGTTTCAGCGCCAAAGCCGCCATAGGCGGCATCCACCCGGCTGCTGCCGACTTTGATTGTGCCGGTTGCTTTCAGGAGAAACACCTGCCCGGCCTCAAGCGCGGTCCTGAAGCTGACGGCTTCCTTCCCGGCAGACACACGCACGGATTCCAGCGCCGCCGCACGAGGCTGAGAAAAGGCGGGGGCGGCAGCCGCCGCCAGGATAATAGCGACCGCCACGCAGTTTGGCAAGCCCAAAGCGTGCCGGGTTTCTGAGGCGGGCCGTGAGTGCTGAGAAGACCAGAAGGCGCTGAAGATAAAACACATGGGGTTCTCCATTGGAATAGCAGACGACCAGCTCTGAGGGGTAGTTCGCGGCCCCGCGCCGATTTTCCTGCCGGGTTTTCAGAAGCCCCCTCCCGCTCGTTCCTCGCTCCCTCCCCTGTTAGGGGAGGGCAAAGATGAGGACAAGAAAACAAGGACAAGAGACAGAAGCCCGCGCCAGCCCTCTTTTCCGGCTCCTCTCTTGCTCCTATTCTGTGCCCTCTCCTAACAGGGGAGGGAGCGAGGAACGAGCGGGAGGGGTTCTTTCCCTCACGCCGCCCGCCGCAGCACGGCTTTGCCCTCCGGTGCGCCCGCCCCGCGCATCAGCGCGACAAATGCTTTGGACAGCTCCGGCTCAAACTGCGTACCGGAGCCTCGGGCGATCTCGTCTAAGGCGGTTTGCGCCGATAGCCCCTTGCGGTACGGGCGGTCGCTCGTCATGGCGTCAAACGTGTCGGCGACGGCTAAAATGCGGGCAATCCGGGGAATAGCCTCGCCTGCCAGTCCGTCGGGGTAGCCGCCGCCGTCCCAGCGCTCGTGGTGATGCCGGACGCCCGGCAGCGTGGGGGCGAGCTTGGGGGCCTTGCGGACAATCACTTCGCCTAGAGCAGGGTGGGTTTCCATAATCTGCCGCTCTTCGGGTTCCAGGCGGCCCGGCTTCTTAAGAATGGCATCGGGAACACCGATTTTGCCGACATCGTGGAGCGTACCGGTGATCTGAATCAGATCAATCTCGTCGCTCGGCAGGCCAATTTGCCGGGCCAGTGCCACGGCATACTCGGCGACCCGCTGCGAATGGCCCTGCGTGTACGGGTCTTTGGCATCCACGGCAGCGGCGAGGGCCTGAATAGTTGCCAGGCTTTCATCTTTGAGGAAGCGATGAAGCTGATAGGGGTCGGCGTTCTGGTCCGCGCCCGGCAGGCTGTCAAAGCGGCAGACGCGGTTTCGCCCAAGCTGCTTAGCGCGGGAGACGGCAAGCTCTGCGGCCAGCACCAGACCCTCGCCTTCAGCAGTGTTCGTGCCGAACTCGGCACAGCCAACGCTCAGGGTCAGCCCATGCCCGGTCTCCTGCACCGCGCTTCGGATCAGTTCGGCCACGCCTTCGGCCTGTGCCAGACTGCGCTGCGGCAGCAGCACGGCAAATTCCTCGCCGCCGTAGCGGGCCGTGATTGCCAGCTCCGGCAGGCAGCCGCGCAAAATCCCGGCTACATCTTCGAGTGCCGTGTCGCCCCCGGCGTGCCCGTGCCGCTGGTTGAACTGCCCGAAATGGTCCAAATCCAGCAGCAGCAGCGACAGGCTTTCGCCCGACCGGGCGCAGCGCCCCGCTTCCTGCCTCAGACGCTCCTGAAACCGCCGATGGTTGTCCAGGCCCGTCAGCGGGTCCGTGTCAATCAGGGCCAGCAGCCGCTCCTGACTGCCCCGCAGGGCTTCAGTCATCTGATTGAACACCGTCTGAAGCACGCCGATTTCATCCGAGCGCGTCCCCTCAAACCGGGCGGGCCAGCCTCCCCGCCGCAGGGTTTCCGCCGCCTGCATCACGCCGTCGAGGGGCCGGGTCAGGCCTCGCGCCACAAAGACGCCGCCTCCGAGCGCCAGCAGCAGGGTGAGCGCGGATGCACCGAGGAAGGCCAGCAGGCAGCGCCGGTACAGCGCGGTCGCCGGGCCGTAAGGGTGCAGCGTCTCAAACCCCATGCCCGCGCTCCGCTCTGTGCCCGGCAGCGGCGCATACAGCGCAAAGAACCGGCTCCCGGCCAGTGTCACCACGGTTGGCGAGCTGGGCATCGGGAGCTTATCCGGCAGCGGGCGCGACGCCCCCACCACGCGGCCCTGATACAAAAAGGCCACATCCGTGCCGAGCGATGCCCGCAGGCTACTGGCGAGAGCCAGGTCAATGGCGCGGTAAGCGGTGAACGTTCCCCACGGGTACTGCCCAATTTTCACTGGCACACACACGGCCAGCATCAGCCGCCCGCCCCGTGCGACAATGCCCTGCCAGGGCTGTTCGTTAAGGGCCGCCGCGACGCCCGGCTCCCGGCTCAGGTCGCTCCCCGCCGCCGCCTGCCCGGACGTATCGCCGAGCGTGTGTCCGTCCCGGTCGGTGATGATGATTTCATCCACGCCCAGTTTTTGCTGATACTCTTTCGCCCCGTATAGCACCGTGGCCGGGTCATGGGTGCTGAGGGTCGCCACCAGGGGCGGGTCGGTGGCAATCAGGCGCGACTGCGACAGCAGAACGTCCCCGCGCTCTCGCATAAGCTGCGCCAGGACGCCGCCGGTGGCGCGGACATCGACGCGCACCGCCCGGTCCATCTCGCGGGAGATGAGCAGGGTGAAGGCCAGCAAAATCAGCGACACCAGCCCGATGGCCGTGCCGGTAATCAGCAGCAGGATTTTTGTTTTCAGGGTCAGTCGCATTTGTTTACTCTTTTGGGGTTTAATGCCCCGGAGCTTGCTCCGCTGGGAGCTTCCTGTTGCTTCGGCGTTGCTTTCGTGTTATCGTAGAGCATGAGTACCTTTATTCGCAAGAGCCATAACGTCTCGG
>JAABUK010004051.1_pt1 | contig 24193 bp, 29 predicted proteins | sample 5559141 | NCBI WGS metagenome assembly JAABUK01 (sample SAMN10711869, study PRJNA513367) | rock metagenome | isolation source: Antarctica rocks | place: Antarctica: Victoria Land, Pudding Butte nord | collected 2016-01-03
ATAAGGGAGGGATGGTTCGGAGTGGAGGAGGGTTTGGTATGAAGTAGGTTACTCGGTTTTGTTGGTTGGGTGAGGTAGGCGTTCTTTAGCACATTATTTTCTCCTCTGGACCAATCTTGGAGCGGGTGGGGGCGAGTGTGAGATGGTGAGGGGATGGTGGAATTGTTGCGATTGTACTTTGGGTCTGAGAGGTGCGTACGGATTCATGTGATACAGTTCAACGTTCGTCGGACCCCATTGTCGGTCTTGCATTAGACGAGGGTGGGTATTTCTTTAGTGCTATGTGGATTTGGTGGCGAGATATTGAGATACCTTGGTGCTGTAGCCGTCCCGTGGAGGATTTGGTCGGATATGGTTCAAGGCAGAATGAGTCCGAATTCATGAGAACATGGCTATAGCAGTATCCATTGGGTATCAAACGCTCATAGCCAAGAATGACCGTTCTGTGGAAGATATCATTACAGCTGGCATGTTGGGTCAGTAGTCCACTGCCCATCCATTTGTAGCCAAAAACTCCTCGCATGCTTGCTTCAACGCTAAATTCGGCCGTAAGTCTTCAAGTCGTAAAGGTTCTCTCGTTAGGGGATCGGTATGAGATCGTTTCAGATGCTCCATCACCGTAGATCTGTCGTATGAATTTCCCGTTCTCGTCATTACGGGGTCGTGCATTACTGTGAAGGATATTGCGTCGATCAGGTAGTCTGGGACCTCCTGTAGATCGCTCATTAGCCCTTCATAAGGTCTCCATGTAGTTGAATTAGGTGACGTACCCTCCGCTGCATATACTTTGGGTCCGCCACAGCAAAGACGTTCCTTAGCTCCTCAATCTTCCTCCTCGTTGCAAGCTCAATGTCAGCCTTTTCCTCCGCTTCATCGCTCGGCTCCAGGTGCTGAAGCTTCAGATCCCGCAGCTCGGCCCTTTTCCTATTGATCAACCCGTCTTCTAATTCCCTGAGCAGATCAATCCGCTGCCTGACCTTCTCCCTCTCTTTCGCATCCCACTTCAGTTTCTTCGCCTGCAGTACCAGCCCCGACACTGCCTGCGTGCTACTGCTCCATGTCTCTAAGCATTTCTCGTAGGCCGTCAGCGCCGAGCTGAGCGCTTCATTGGGGTGGTTGAGGGCGAGTTGGGCTTGTGCAAGGTAGTAGTACGCTTTCATGTTGGAACGCTCGAGCTCGACGGCTTTGATGCAATCGTCTATACATGCGTCCCATGATTCTAGCTTGATGCGTGTGATGGCGCGGTTGGTGAAGATCTTGGGGTTGGTGGGATCTTTCTGGATGCTGAGGGTGATATTGATTAGACCTGAATGTGGGATAATTGAGAGAAGGCCGTACGCTTGGGAGTAAAGGGATTCTGCTTCTTTCCAATCGCCACTCTGGAAGAACCTGTATAATGTGAGCACGAGGATGGGAAGTGGGGGGTGGGGGCCTCACTTATTGCCTTCGTCCTTGAGAGCGACTGCTTTGTGGGTCATGGCGATGGGACTGGGATGAGGAGAATTGGCCTCTTGCACGATGTTGCCATCCAGCAGTCCTTGACCAATGCTTATGGAAGCATGAGGATTGGAACTATTGTTCTATTTCGTTCTACTGTGTATTGTACGGATAATCTACCGTAGGTTCTTAGCGTCTTGGCAGTATAAAGTTCGATCGAAAACGATGTTCTGCGGCACAAGTCTTCATTTGTCTTCATTATATTCTGCTGTGGGAAGTCTGCCATGATGGTGGTAAGACTGTGGATAGTCATTAAAGAAGGAACTAGGTTGAGAGTTCCGCAGGCTCTTGAACAGTTCTTCGGGGGATCAAGTTGAGAAGCGAACCATTCTGCACGGTCAAGCGTTTTGGAGAGTCCGACAGATCGCTGGCCGCAATCGCTGCCAGTAACAGCCATACCGTATTTCCTTCGAGGTCGTAAGAGGCTGTGTTCGCCGGTAGAAGTGCGTACCATTCCATATACAACACATTCTGGCAGAGGATTTGCAGATCTTTGCACAGATCACAGGTAAGAGACTTTGCCATACCGTCAATATTCATTTGTGTTACAGTTGAAGTTTACATGACTTTCGGCCCCCAGTCACTTGTGGAAAAATCTAACATTACACCAATTATCGTATCACCAAGGCCATGCTGCCCACACTTTGGACCTTTGACCATCCATTAGCATTTTGGTCCCAGAGGCATAGGAGGCGATGAGAAATTCATTTGATGGCGTTCTCTGAAGGCACAAGCGGCCAAATCTTTCAAAATGTTGACGAAAAATTGCAGAGCTGGAGGAACAAGATTGTCAATATCAGGAATTTGATTTGAGTACAATCACCACTGAACGTGTATACTTGTCAATCTTGTTTGGGAACCAACCTTCAGCAAGAGAAGAAATTCTTCGACGAGGTATGTCGCAAAATGTTTGGCTTTGGACTCATACTATGCTGCAAGTGATGGATGCCTCCCTCGGCCATCAAAGGATATGGCGAGTTAGTGATATCGAATCTCGAAACTTGACCAGTGCTTGGGACGAAGTGAACATTGACTGCAAACCCACAGGGCTTGGAGTTCAATTCTAGTGTCCGGTCCTTGCAATTAGTACGCCGAAGAGGTCTCTCTCTACCATTGGTGGGCTCCCGAACATGCTAGTCCAATGATACATGCAATCGGCGAATACCCGCCATAATTTTTATTGGGAAAATAAAATATGCTTGGCTCATCTTTGCTTACCTATACGCCAGCTTGAATTTTACAAAACCACCTTGAGTCTCTCGTTAGTAGAGACACTCTCTGTGTGCCTTGTAAGAGCCTATCTGGATCCCTCAAAGACTGAGGAAGAGCATACAGAATAGATGACACGACCGTATCAGCTCCGTTCCATCCGCCTCCAGATCCTGGCATATTTGAGATCGGTCCATGCTTCAAAGAACGCAGAACCCTACAATATAAAACATCATGATCCGATCGCTTCCAATCATGCGCGGACTCTCCCCCTGGAACCCCCAACTCCTCTTTCCGTAGCCGGCCAAGGTCTGGGAAGGATTTGTAGCCGATAGCATGTCAGCGTAGAGTCACGGAGTCATGCTCCATATTCCAAGGACGAGAGCTTGGAGAGGAGCGGGTCCTTGCAGAAAGAAGAACAACCGGTCAAGGACAACCCATAGCCTCATCACGCGAGAGTCCAACAATAGCAGATGGACGGAAGAGCATTCGAACTTGCATCCGCCACCATCTCCCATGTTCACAACCCCCAAAACCGCACATATGGCAAAACGGATGGTTGACCGTGGACTCTCAATCGAAGGATAATCACAATCGACTCACGAGACACAAGCGAAACCCCAACAATCGCACTCCCAGCAACAGAACCAACCAGTTCACCGCCCGCCACGAAGCCGCCACACAGATAAAGATACCCACAAATGCCCCGAATCAGATCCTCGATCCATCCCATACGCGCTTCAACCGCCACCCCACTCCCACGTCCCAACAGAATAATAGAACAAAGTCTGACGGCAAGCAAAGCAAGCTTAACGCCTCATCGACGATCTCACTCAGATGCGACGCGATATATACAGGGGCCGCATTAGTTCATTCTCATATGCATTATGCACGCACGGCCACCAAGGCATCCCATCCGGGGAAGCTGGATCCGTCGATCTATGCGCCTGCCATGCGCCCATCTTCATGCATGTCTACCCTAGCCTACGCTTTGATACTCGACGTACATACGAGTTGTGGAGCAGTGCATATGCACCCCACACTCCCTTCCTATCAATGTACCTATCGCCATCCCAGTGCCAACGTGCATGAAGATAGTTATCGGTGGACAGCCCGACGCAAACCGCACTTTGCCGCCATCCCACATTCCCACACGGAGTGCATGAATGATTGAGATTAGGCGATGGGATTATGAGGCGTAAGACTGAATGTCCTTAGGCAATCAATCGATGCCTGGGGCCGTGCAAAGCGCAGGTTGCCGCCATCCCACAGTCCCACATGGAGTGCATGAAATGGTTAGGATCAAGCAATTGACTTGACATATGAAACCAAATTCGCGAAGGGTAGAGCGATTGACCTATGCCTGAGGGGGTTTGAGCGCAGAGCTAGACATTTGATCATGGCAATCACCCCCGAAACGGCCTCTCCGTGGTCAACGTTGGCCTCAACAGAGTCGAGGTGGAGCAACTTCTTCCTGGTAACCGTTCGAGATGCGGGCTCGAACACAAGCGATGGGATATAATGCATACATGCGTGGTAGGGCATTTGGCTAACTGCACAAACAAATACTGGATATCAGTAACTGGCATATACAGATGTGCTCTACATCGGTAAGCGCTACGATGCACCGCTTAGTCTAGAACCATCTGATTTCGCTCTTCGCTATCCTATCTATCCCCACACAGTCCTCCAAATATCCTCAAGAACCTCTTGCACTTCCACAGCCCAGGCCTTCCAGCCCTCCAGCCAGAGTGGGGCGGAACCAACTAAACAACTGAATAGCTAAAAGCCCGCCTGTATATAAACTCCATCATCTTATCTCAATCATCTAGTATAGCGTAGCATACCAAATAAGCATATACCTCCAACCACATTCATCGTCAACCTATATGCTATTCTATGCTGTATTATAGATTGAACACTCCCTACCTCCCTCCCTCCCTTCCCTCTCCTAATTCCTGGTCAGCAGTCTTCCGTCAAGACGAAGTCTCGAGCGGCCGGCGTTAGTGTATCAGCGTATCCGATTCCTTTTGCGGAAGGCTTCGCCAACAGCTGTCAGCTGGCGTCCCGCAATCCATTTCTATCCGGGTTCTGGGCCGCTATAGAGTATTATTAGTACTATGTCGTCTTTCATAGATGTTACTATAGACACATCGTCATAAGTAGTAAATTTCTGTTACGTGATTAGATATATTACCAATGATATTGATATATAGATATCTCATTGTTTTACCGCTAAGCAACTAGTCTACTGCGATTATCCTATGCACAACGAGTATAAGGCCTTCTACAGCAGCTCTAGTGCCTAGAAACCCTCTATATCTAGGCGACACGGTCCTGGGGTAAGTAAGCCTAGTCATATGTGTATATAGAACGGTTGTAAGGTAGGATAATAGGAGTAACTAGATACACGTTATTTAGAGTCTATAAGGATGGAGAACAGGAGTAGATTCTAGGGGGCTGATAGTACTACTACTGCTTGAGTTTCCCTAAACGACAGTCTCTCCCTCACACTAACCCTTAGCTTAATTAGCTCGAGATATGAAAACTTCGTTTCGAGCACGCATTGATCATTCAATGCTTGCGAGCAGTGGAAGGGGTTGACTTTGGTAGTAGATATGTTCGGAGGAAATTGGGATGATATCGTACATGGAGTCATTTTTGGCATGGTGCTGTAAATCCGGCTAGGATGTGAATTGAGCTAGACACAACCAGCAGTGAAGCAGATAAACTCCTATGATCGTCAAGATGAGGCCCCTGAATCGTTAGTAGTCCCATAGTCGACCTGTGCCCGACTAGCGTATACCTAGGCCCGTAAAGAACGTCAGATCGTTGCCTCGGAGCATGAAGGGAGAATGATCAGGTTCCCCATCGTTCGCCACATTTACCAATGATATCCTATCTTCCGGTTATAGAAACCGGCTTCGGCTTTTCGATAGGCGCACATATGAAGTCATCGCTCGTTTTCGGATCCTCTTCCTGTTTCTTCGCACCGCGCGCAGCACCTATAGCTCCAGCATACAACGGAGAATATTCATCGCGAACCAAATCCCGCCCAAAGACCTGCCGAAGCACCTCTCCAATCCATTCCATTCCTCTAGCCGACGCGTTACCACTGAGAATCACCGCCTTGATGAGGTGATACGGCGGCTTCACATCCATCCAAGACTCGCCCTCCACAGTCGTAAGAGCTACGAATCTCTCAACAGCATCAACGACATCATCACGATATCCGTCATTCAGCGCCGAGTTCTCTCCTAGGTGCTGCAATTGCACCTGGCCTTCAACGATGCCATAGCCGCCTCCCTTGGCGGTTTCGCAAAGGAAGAGGTGGATGTATGTGGAGTTGTAGTCCACGATGATGCAGAAATAGTCATCGAGTGGAATGTGTTTGTCGAGGTCATATGCCTTCGCGACTGCGCTTGACATCTTATACAGCATATGGTCGCCGGCCAGAGGGATCTTTGCGGCTTCCGCAGCTCTGTATGTCGCTCTTTGGAGGGTTGAATTCCAGTGATACGGTATAGTGATAGTTGGCACGATTCTGGTAGCATCTGGAATACGTGCGATCACTGCCTCAAGCTCTTGGCGGAGCATTCTCTCCAACTCCTCGCTCTGCGAATGTGGTGGAAATAGATATGTATCTGGCACCTCTTCCCGAGGTCGGCTGTTTAGATCACCCTGTACTCTTTTTTGAAGGACTTGCTGGAAGAATTCCAGGTATGCGGGGCTTGCTGGATGGCTGGCGATATAGTTGAAGGAGTCGCCGCCTAGGGCTTTGGCGACGGTGATATGCTCTGGCCCAAAGCATATGCCGATGGCTTGAGACATCCTGGATGTTTTGAAGTGATGTGGAGCGTGGTCTGTAGAAGAGTAAGGTGGGCACGGGAGGACTTGCTGGTTGTCTCATTCGAAACATTGGGACGTGGCGCAGCGGGGCTGGCGGTTACTTGGGAACTCCTTCATTGACCTTAGTGGATGCGTTTTCCCCAGTAGGATTCGTTGTGTCGTCATCGAGCCAGAAAAGCGGGGTTTCACCAAGAAAAATGGAATAATCCAGAATCGAGAAGTAAGATATAATTCATATACCTTTCCAAGCGCCCTAGCTGGTACGGAGTGTTATTATTGATCTGATATAAGAGGAGCCTCTCATCTACTGAGACTGGCGCCCATCAGTATAATTCAAAAGACTGGCGTATCTTTACCATGAATTAGAAAGAACAAACCGCCAACCCTCATCCCCAAGTACCCCCTAGATCAACATTCCCAATCAAGCTCCAATCCACCTTATCCTTCACCTCGGAGTCTGTCAATAACATTACTTTCAAGACAATGTGGGATAGATAACAGAGGCCGCAGATTCTGCGGAAAATAACACATGGAAGAATGAGTCTGCAGTCGCGGCAGCAACCCCCCCCCTCGACTTTCCCGTGAGTCCCCTCTTCGATGGCAGCCGGATGTTGCCGATAATTCTTCAGGCGATCAATGTATTCTATCTCGATGTCAACAACCTTATCCACGACATTGGCTACAGTCCCTCCACGGGCAAATGGAACATGGGAGTCCTCTCAGATGAGGGGTACACCGCAATGCCAAACTCGGGCTTAACAGCCATGTACAATCAGTGCAAGATGTGTGCCAATACCACGATCATCGCTTTTCAAGACATGAACGGATTTATCCAGATTGGCAGTCACACATCGGGTGGCTGGACTTTAACGCAATTGGGTCCAGCCCTTGACCCGGAAATGGGAACAGGACTTGCGTTGCAGTCATTCTACCGCAATGACACGGCGGATCAGATCAACGTCTACTACCCGAAGTCGAACCTCAATGTGAGCCTGGCAAGCTGGAAACCAGTCTCGGGGAATAATGGCAGTTTGTCCATCGACCCCCTTTCCCATTCTCTGCTAATGCTCCAATCATAGTTGCCGGCTGGTACCTTGACGTACAAATTTGTGACACCATCCCGTCCGGCTCACCCATCGCGGCTGCTTCCTCCTATTCCAACCTCTCCACGGGCTTCGAAACCTGGATCGAAGTCTTGTTCCTTTCCAATGAGGGTATTGAAGCCAATACTTGGTCGGGAGCAATCAATGATTGGCAGGTGCAATATGTGCATCCTTCGGTATTGGCAAATTCGAGGAGCGTAAAGAAAGTCTTTGAGGATATTGCGGTCACCAGTATTGGAAACGCATTTGGCGTTGTGAAGCAGGATGGTCGGAGTTGATTGAGCATTGGCAGGTCGGGGATGATATGGCGGCGATGTTGCGCTGAGGTTGCGTGGTGGAATTAGACGTAGCCGACGAGGGGCTTACAGGTCGGCCAGGGTCAGTTTTTTCTTGGCCAGGGTCAATATCGGCTCAGCATAGGCGGTTCGGAGGGGTTAAACGCTAGTACCCAGCATATACGACGACCTCAGCCGGGGTTAAATTAAATTAGCTTAGGCATATATAGCGCTTATGCTAAGTATAAGCATTAGACTCGGGGGTCTATAGCCCCACGTAAACCTTAGAGAGTTAATAATATGCGCCGTCTCCGTCATATTCACTGCCTATACTCAGTATATGCTGGGAAATTAGGTAATTTCACTTAATTCCCTAGAACCTCAGCCGGGGTCGAACGGTTATACTTAGCATATACGGGGAGCTCATCTGGGGTAAAAACGCTGACGTTGGGCATATACGCCAAATAGACCCTGGCCGAGAAAAAACTGACCCTGGCCGACCTGTGACCCGGCCGAGGAGCTGGAGAGGCTCGACGGCGATGTTGTCGCAAATCTTGTATTCCGAGCCAAAGACACCTCCAAGCACGGCTATCAAAACTAATACCAATTGGCGTAGGGCGTAAAAAGGTCTCCATTCCCGGTCACTTCAATCTCACTACTATTGCCTCCAAATTGCTTGCCATCGTCTAGGACAACTTGCTTTCAAGAGGTCAATAGTAAAACAATCTCCAATGAAATGTACGCTTGACCCCTTCTGATAGCCGTTCTGAAGTGCAGACTCGTAGAAACTCTTAAGGAGAGCAGATAGGAGAGAGGAGCATATCTCAGGTTTTTCACCTGAAAAAAAGCGTCTAACAAGGGCATACCAAAAAAGCAATGATACAAGCCTCATCCCTATCCCACTCGTCCTTATCCTACTCAACTCCTTCGCTCGGCTTAGATAGCTTCAATTAAATGGCGAATCTCCTCGGAGCCAAGCTGTCGGGTCAGCAGCTGTTCTTCCAGAGTTTCTGCTGGGGTCTTCGAACGTAGTGTTCCCTTCTCGCTACGGCCAAGTAGACATTAGGGCCTGCGTTCGTGACCAGACCAGCCCAGATTTCACGTGCAGCAGACCGGCCTATCGTTTTCTTTATTACGAACGACATGGCCTTTGCTGCTGTCGCTGGGTTCATGCTAACGATGATGTGATTTCCTGGTTTTGCTGAGGTGATGAAGGAGGAGGCCAGGGTGGTTACAACCATGTATCGATGATCTTATTCCATTCCCTTTCCGGTCTCTCTGGTACAAAATGCTGCATAACTCCATATATACCTAGCCATCCCATCATTTTCACGTGCGCATCAAGTTTGGAATAGGATGGAAATACCCCCGATCCCGGTTATAATTGGTACAAAGACTGTTGGCCGCCCCCTCCCTCCAATTGCAAGGTACCTATCATAGGCAGATATACAGATCCTAATTCACTCCCCGCCCCTGGGGGCGGTAACATCGCCCGAAGGAACGCTTTGATTCCCCGCCCCTCCCATCCCAAGCCCCCAGGAGCGGAGCGACCCTGTGCAGGTCTTTCCAAAAATAATGGAATTCGGTCATGACTGTGATTGTATCTATCAAGAACGCGGTCGATAGGGAGGTCTTGACAGCTGTTGGATATCAGACGGATGTAATAGGCAATGACGTCGAAGGAGGCAGCAGTGATGTCGATCCTCGAGGATGCGTAGGAAGGTCTCAAGGGGTGCGGAGAAAGGAAACCGCTTGAAATTATAGGAATTCTCCATGTTCTGAACTGCGCATCCAGTATCAATGCACCCATTCCAGCAATGAGCTTTAATCGCGATAACGGTATCCACGCTTCAAGTCCAAATTATCTTCTCTGCCTTAGTAGTATGATATCGTTGAATCTTTGTCGTGGCCCTTGACCTTCAGCATCGAGACGCAGGATCTCGAGCGCGGTGTAGCAACACGATCAATCTAGCACGACGACTCTAGTCCCAGCCATGGATCAACAGCATAATCACGTCCCAGACTTTGAGGAGCCATTCTCTAAATTGCCAGAAGAGCGCCGAGAGCCCGTTGAGGATTCTTCCGAGCATTGTCGGTGAAAAGGTACGAATCTTGGAAAGACCAGAGAGATGGACGGGGAGTTGCTGACGATGATGGTGGTATTGTTTTGCGTGCTGGGAAGTTTGATGGTTTTCGTAGTGGGTGTACGGGGTATGTGTCTGCGGAATGGAGACGTGTGCTCGAGACGATGCAGTTTTTGCGAGAGAGCGGGACCAGGGGAGGTCAGGAGGGGTTCGTGAGCTGGGTGTATGTGTATGGAATAGTATCGAGGCGTTTCCAATGGCACGATATATCGCAGCTGATGAAACAATGTCGTTTCGGGAAACGGGGTACGAAGGTGTTTTGCTCCGAAGCTGAAGATTCGACGTCGTAGCTGGCTTGGCGCTGACATCCTGCTTTAGTCCTAGCTCAGGCTCCCGGTTTCAGCTCTCGACCTGTCAGCTTTCGTCCCGAGCAATTCCTCATATACTCCGTACACAGCTGTGACTACGTGATCTGGTCACATTCAATATCAATGGCGCTAGTAACATGGTGTAACAGCCACTGTGATTAAATTCCTCATCCGATTACGCATGTCCGCCATTTGTTCCGCCTTTGCAGTTAATGACCTTCTTCTACGCCACTCTCCATGCACCACAATGGCCGCAGCAAAGGAAGCAAAAGTCTTCTTCTACAACAAGCCAACGTGTATAATCACCCTCTCTCGGTCTAGAACAGCAACAGTGCTCTGCATTGGTGAGCTTCGCTGATATTAGACCTCATCCTATCTTCTAGTACAGGTACCATCTTCGACAGAATCGAAAGCAACAATGCTTACCATAGATACCTACTGAAACAATCTTAGCATCGTACGCCGCACCAAGCTTTATAAGTCTTGAAACGTGCCACATGGTGGCTTTTCAGCCCCGGCCTACGGAGTCTACTAGTATGATCATGGTATTTCATACTTGTGGAAATTGCTTTCGTCGGTCTTACTCCGGTCCTGAGTTCATCTTCCTCTCTGAAACCCAGCTGTGCCGTATCACTGCATGTTTGGACGATAGCATCTCCTAGCGATGAGTGGCGCGTCGCTGCAGAGCTCCTTTTAATAGACAGATGGCACGATATCCACCGCGAGGCCTTCATTTCTCTACTACTGTGAGCCAGATTGGGCGACGATTCCTGAGCAAATTGGGCATGACACAGAAGTTGGGCCTAAATGATTACTCTACGGTCAGAGCAGTGGTGTAGTATTTGAGTTTGCTTTGCCATGTCGTATTTCTGGCGAAGCTGAAGCGGTTTCTTCTTTCCAACACAACATCCAACTTCTCGGCATCACATCGCTTTCGTGCACAACTGCGCGGCCCCCAAACCGAGCAAGCCCAATATATATTAGAGTCTGAGTTCCACAGCATGTCATTCTTGAAAGACAGACTCTCGCTGCTTTCCACTTCGCGAGTCTTCCTTTGCACACACATCGATTCGTTGGCTCAGTCTCATAGACTACACTCGCTATGATCCACAATCTCTCCAGGCCCTGGCGGCTTTCCTTGCTTTATACCTTACTTCACGCGATAACCATCCAATGCATACCCAGCCAGAGGTGGAACATCGAGGCCGGCTTGCCATCGGAGCAGGACCCTCGAGCACTCTCGCCTATGGGCGATGGCTTAGCTTCAATGCACCAGCGTCGAGGCCTTGATGCTGCGGTTGTCATCGATGAGTGGACGGCCATGGGCGACTCCTATGCCTCTGGAGTTGGCGCAGGCGAGAACATCCCCCCAATGCTTCCGTGCCGACGATACGACCATAGCTACCCGGTGTTGATGGATTCAGATAACAGGTTAGGAGCCTCGGCCGGCCACAAATTCAATCCCGTCATGTGCTCGGGGTCCACATTCAAGAACATCCAATCCGGGGGCCCGCACAGCCAGGTAGACCAGCTCGGCAACCCTACCGTCGCAACCCTGACCATTGGGGGCAACAACGTTGGGTTTCGGGCGATCTTAACCGCTTGTATCTATCGCTTCTATGCATGGAGGTCGGGCGACTGTGCTACGGAAATTGCCAATTCCCAAGCCATTATTGACAGCAATGACTTCTCGACTGGTCTGACTCAGTCGATCAACGATGCTCTCAAGAAAGCCACCAACCCAGATTTCCATCTCTTTGTGACGGGATATGCTGCATTTTTCAACCAAGACACGACGCAATGCAATAAAGTCAATGTTGCACTCTGGATTGGCTCATCTGCCTATTGGACCCAGGATGTGCGTAAAAGCATGAATACCCTCTTGGGGAACTTGAATGCAAAGATCTCGCAAGTCACCAACGCCATAGGCAGCCCAAAAGTCAAGTATGTCGATGTCGACCATCTTTTCAACACGCATAGATTCTGTGAAGAGCCGTACGTTTCTCATCTTTCTACCACCCTAGAATACACACTAACTCAGCTGATCCCAGAGTCACCGAACCCGATTTCCGCAACGAAAACATCTGGTTCTTCCACTGGTACACCGACGACCGCGGTCTCGGCGTCTCCAGCCCTTGGACCGGCATCGACGCCTCCACCTGCGACCCCAACGCCGACGACTGGGGCGACGCCTTCCAATGCCAAATCGCCAAAACCCACGCCGACAATGACACCCTAAGCCTCTCCCAAAACGCCTACAGCTCCACCAGCGGCAGCGGCAGCATCTCCCCCGAACTCGCGCGCGTCTTCCATCCCAAAGCAGGCGGCCAACAAGCCTATGCCAACGCCATCTTTGACGCCGGCATCCAGACCTCGTACACGCCCGGCTGGTGCACGATGCACGTGATCCAGTACCAGAAAGCCGATCCGTCCAAGGATAATTATAGATGGGACGTCACCATCTTCGACGGTGCCAACCCACCGGTCAACATTGGGTATGTCGCTAGTGTGCAAGCTCCAGGGGGAACAGGCATTCCCATCAAGAGTCGACTGCCGTACCCCCTGGTGCTCACCCCGGGGAATGTGGACGCGGATGCGGTCCTGTTCAGCTATAATGGGCAGAATTGGGGGAGCAACGATCAGCAACATCATAGTAACTTTGGCAAATATGATAATGGGAAGAGGGAGGGCGATACTGGATTTACATGCTAGGGCTTTGGGAGAAAAGGTACAGTATAATACTTAACAAGAACCGTGTGTCGATTCTTGGAATTACGTTACTGTCATTACCAATACTTTTTTGCCTTCAGATCCTTCCGCTATCATCCATCGTCCTAGAACCAACCCCTTCCACCATATCCGACTCCAGTACGGACAGGCCTATACCGCAGGCCCACTTGACTACAGCTTAGTAGACTTTTAGTATAAGGTAATATATATTTACCTACGACTTCTACGCCTATTCCTAGTTATTAGAAGACTAATAATGTATTTAAATACTCTACTTAATACTATACTTACTTATTATAATTGAATTTAGTAATAGACTATACATCCTAAGTATAACTTAGTAGCTAAATTTTAGTAGCGTAGGCCTGCGGTATAGGCCTGTCCGTACTGGAGTCGCAAAACCTCCAAAGAAAAAATGGCGCAAGATAAGACACCAGTATTACCACTCATAAAACAACCTCTAACTACACAGCGTCAAACGGGAAATCTCAAACCCTCTCCCCGCGATTTGCCAGGGTACGATATACTCAAACTACCAAAGTATCTACAATAACAGACTGGACGCACGGGGAAGAGCTCGGGTAACAAGTTTCAAACCAGGAGATTTGGAAGGTATAACATATCATATTATTCTGCATTCTATAGCGCTAGCTCTCGCCGGGGTTGGGTAAATCTAGTAAGAGGAGCAGAGATGGAGAGACGAGGATGGAAAATCAAATGTAATCTATAGGGAATATCTCCATGTATCCCCGTGCCGCTCGCCGATAACGCTGTGTATATCCGGCGCCCAAACCCATCCGTCCGCACACTCGTAGCTGCTGTAGCATTTGCAAATTCTATAGTCGTCGGCGAAAGAACCAAAAAGAGAAATGGTGGTCGACGGCGCCGGGCAGCCAGGCCATTGCATGGACATTCACTCCTCAGTACCGATCAGCCAGGTCGTTGCCAGCCTGGCTGCCCGTCGTACTCGAGGTTCCACTTCCGAACCCGCTGCTGGGGTTCAACATATCCTGAACGGCTACCTTCGGCAGCTGCGGGATGGGCAGCTTCCTGTGCGTGCCATCGGCTCGGGACATGATCTCGCTGATCCGTGGACCGGCGCTGTAGCCAGATTGATTGCACAGACTCCCATATGGAGATATTCCTTCGGCTTGTGGCTCCACGGGCGCGAGAGCGGGTGCGTGCGTGAGTGAGAGGTGCCGGATGCCCGGCAGGTGGAGGCCATTGTCGCCGTAGGGTCGCAGTCGAGGTGAGTGTGCCGGTGTTGCAAGAGGGGTATGATCGGGAGTTGGGGAGAGCGAGTCGTGAGAGAAAGTTGGAGAGGAGGGCGCTGTTGATAGTGGGGAAGCTGGTCTGGATCGCTTGAAGATGCGACGGTCTGGATGATCATCGTCTTCATGCGAGTGAGAACGTGACATCGACTGAGAGTAGGCGTATTGCGAGAGCGAGGGTAATCGGCCGGCGCTGTTACTGCCATGGATAAAATACGGGTGGTGATGGTGATGGTGATGATGATGGTGCCGAGCAACAGATTGACTAGGCTGCTGGTCTTCGCGCTCGACTTGGGAAGCTGCCGTTGCAAGAAGGTTTATGTCGAGTGGATTGAAGGTTGATCCGCTTGGGCTGCTGCCGCTACTCCGAACGTGTGGGTTCAGTGCAGAGGGTGTGTTGCTCGAGTAGGGAGAGTACGAATTAGGAGGAGAAACGTTTGGAGAGGTCGCTTTCGAGGTGGGTGCTGAATGAGAGATGGTGTTTTGTGGTGGAGGCATCATCGATGCTGATATAGCCTGCTCCTGCGCATAGCTTGCTATTGCCTTGTTGCTCCTTCTCGAATTCGGATTGTTGTGTATCCTTGAATGCCGAGTCAACTCGTCGGACCGACTGAAGCGTTTGGTGCAGCCGGGGAATTGGCAGCCATGTGGCTTCTCGCCCGTGTGTGTTCTTATGTGCCTGGTTTGATGTTCCAGACGGTGGAAGGCCTTATCGCAGAGGGGGCATTTGTAGGGACGAGGCAGGTCCTGTCCTTTATCTTCGGAGAGTCCACCCACCAAGGGCGGCAACGCCCTGACGGCTGCGGTCATCCCGCCGGGCTCCCGAGTATATCCTCCTTCTTGATGATGCCGTTGCTGATCGTATGACGAGGGCTGTGGCAGAGGGTTCAACAGGTTGGAGAAGTCCAGGGCCGAAGTCGCAGGCTGCATGAGAGGATCTGCGTGGGGGTTCGGTTGTATTGGCGAAAAGGGAAAAGGAAGAGGCGGTGTTGTTGTAGACGCGACGGCGGGAATGGATGGCAAAGTCAATATGTGTTTGACAAATGACAAAAGCTTGATGCTGCCAGAAGTGGAGACGGGCCACCTCTCAGACTGCAGACGCCCTTGAGGGCCTCAATAGGCTCTTGTGAAGGTGAGTAACAAGGTGGATTGCAGTAGCCGCAGCTGCAAGTCGCAAGCGTGCAGGTACCGGGTGTCTCCGATAATATTTTGTGGGGAATGTTGGCGTTGGTGCCGTTTCGCAGGCCTGCGACTTGTGCGTTTGGCGATGGTCAGAGCTGACCGCACTTTCTATTTGCAGATTGGCGAAATCTCTGTTGTGTGAGGTCCACTGGGGATTTTGCCTTTCAGTCTGGTATGGAGAGGAGAAGGGTCCGTTGTGTGTCGGACTGATGCACGAAGATTTGCCGGGTCCCGTAGAATAGTTCTAGCTGGTGCTCCGGCAAACTTCTTGAGGCTGATTGTTTGGTCAACACCTTCGGATTGGAAGATTGATAATGGTGTGGACAAAGCCACTCTGTTTTGCTGATTGACAGGCTTTGCCAATGTTGGAGTGCCGTGGGAAGGTGTCTCCTCTCGCGCTCAGCTCGGTCAGTGTTCCTGCAGGTGGAGCGATTCGTGGATTGCTTCGGGCCTGCACCAAATGTAGAGGCTTCCAAGTGTACCACAGCAGCGATGAGTCTCCTACTGCAAGCCTGTACCAGGCTTCCAACAGCGCCCGACAAATGTGCCTGAGCTCACTGGTGGTGAACTTGTGTGTGGAAGTCGCTGGTGGTGAATGGGGAGCGGAAGGGAATGCAAAGAATGCTGTGGAGCAGCTCAGCCACGAGGGTATATGTGGGCAATATTCGGTGCCTGAAATTGTTGACGGGATTTTGGATGCGTTGGCCCGAGTGTTCTGGGGGGCGCGCCTTGGATGCTTTTATTGGGGAGGATGGAAGGATGGGGAAAGGGCGTGTGGGGCTTATCTCGGACACGGAACTTCAGGCTGAAAAAACGTGGTATTTGGATTAGGCTTTATTTGCTTTGATATGCCTGGGCTGCGGCACACACATTACGACTCGATCACTTTCTATATACCACTACTTCTACCATGTTTCCGCCAACCAGGTGGACCTTCAGTAACAGGCAACCTCCATGCTCACGCCCTCGAGCCACCTTCGACACTGGACATCTGATCCAAATGGGACAGTAGGACAGAGTTGAACGGGAGGACTGATCGACCACTCCAAAAAGTGCCCGTGCCGGAAAGATGGGGGCCATGAGGATGGGGTGTGGGGAAAGGCGTTCGCGATGATATCTTCCATCGGAAGCAGTCCCGCTCTGTCCAACATGGCATCAACTGTACGGCATCACCCCAAACATGGCGTGATCCAAGTTGTTCTGTGCACCACCATGTTCCTGTCGCCAAGTCATCCAGTATTTTACGCAACGCGAATGCAAGGCACGTGTTCGATGTAGGAGGCTAAACGATCTGGCTCACCGACATCACCGATTGACTGACTTTTCTGCGATGGCCCCACAGATTGCTGAGAAGATCAGAGCGGAGACGCAGGCCAACTATCTGTCGGTGTGGGGTAGGCCTGAGTCGTCTGCGATAGTCGGGCGCATTCCTTCTTTCTTGCGGTGCCTCTGTATGGAGCCTTGGCTGCATGATGATGGGATCCGGGGGTGTGGGAGGACTATCCGTGGGACCGGTCCTGGACGGTGAGCCCCAAAGTTGGAGGGATGGACGGATAGCGTGGGGGGTGCGACTTGTGTTTCGCACAGGAAGCGAAGGGACAGAATACTAAGTATTGGGGTGTGGGATGGATCACGATGCGCGTGGCATGCCCGCATGTGTTGCGGAAGTGCGCTTGATTCGTCGCTCAAGAGGTCCTGAGTCTTGATCTTCTCCTCGAAGCAGTCCTTGCGGCAAGCGATTGCGTAATCATACACAACAATTTCTATTCACGGAACACGCTATGTTTCCTGTATGGACATCTTCTCGTATTCTCGATGCATTCAAATCGTTCGGATTCTGACGCGACATGTTGTAAGGCTGATTTGCCTCGATCTGTCAATTTGGCGGGGAAGCGTTCCGGAAATGTTTCTTATCTTCGCTGTGTGTAGCGCTTTCCCCCATCCGAGCACCCGAGGAATCCCAATCTTCCGAAATTGCGGAGCTGTGATAACAGCGAGCTTGGAATCGTGGGGAAATTGCTCAGGCCACATTTTTTGTGGCGCGGTCGACGGCTTAGCTAAGACCTACTCTCCTTTTACCTCGGACATTGTTCCTGCTTCACCTCGTCTTCCGAGGGGGAGAGACGGGCCGACTGTCCCCTATACGCGTGTTGCGACTGTGGGAGAAAGATGTCCCGGGCTCGATAGACTGTCGTCACCATTTTGGAGGACGACGGCTCCCCCTGGATAAGAAAGTGTTTCCAATGAATGGCCGGGATAATTTCCGCTGCCACTTCTTTTGAGCCTGCATGGCTTCACAATGTAGCCAGCAACTCCCCTTGAGATTGTGCAACAATGCTTCCAGAGGTAAGCTCGATATTCCAAATAGAGTATGCGGCGCTATCGGTCGAGTCGAACAGTGGGGCAACACCCTCTCACAGCTCAGTCGAGTAACTCCTCGGCGTTGAGCGTCTCATCGTCATCAGCCCAGCCAAACTCTTGGTCGGATGCTGCTGCTTCTTCATCCTCAGATTGGCTGTCCGAGATTTTCCCTCGCTTGCGCTTCAGTGATGTGGCGGGCAGCATAGGTGACGCGTTCCTTCTGATATCCGCCTGATCCACCTGAACTTCTTGAAGACAGTTCTGTTTCAAATTAGACTATATTTGTAGCGCCACAATCTCAAGCACATACCTCTTCGATCCTGAAGGTGGCAACCTTGCCTACACCTTCGTATGCGATAGCCTTGGCTTTCACCACCCCTGCAAATCGCACCCCCAGCATGAACTCTCCTTGGCTGCTCTGGGCATCTGCTCTCTGAAACATCCAATCCCTGAAAAGTACGATCCGTGTACCTATTCCAGTATCCCAAGCAGTACCAGAGATGGCCGGATGAAGTACCGCTCTAGTCTCGGATCGAATTCTTGTCGTCGTTTGGCTGGTAAGAAGTATGGCAATGTTCTTGGTCGCTGCAAGTCTACCGATCTTAGATACAAAATCTCCCATTGCCGCCCATCGCCTGCCCGATGCCCATTGTGCGGCGTCGCTTTTCTTGACGGGTGTCTGCTGATGATCTGTGGTCTCGGTTGTCTTGGGAAACGCTAGAGCGAACAAGGTCGAGACCGAGTCAACTACTATCAAAGATGTCCCTGGAGGTGGAAAGGTGGTGGTTTGATGCGTAAGGAGTGCCAACAGATGTGCTAATGTGGGTGTGGTAAAATGGTGAAAGTTCTCAAGGCGTCTGTCGGGGCGGTCGCCGGACTCAGTTCTATACGTTGGCTGGCTCGATGACTCTTGAGTGTCGGAGAGGAAGGCTCTCAGTCGTGAGCCCACGCATTGGTATGAGCCATCTGTAGTAATTCTAATTAGATACCACCCTTCTTCATATACCCAGTCCTGAATATCAAATGTATACCTTACCTACCCATACAACTGAACCCCCCGAACGCAGAGCATTTCCAGAAATCTGCATTCTGATATCATACACCATGTCAGATTACCGGACATCAGAGCATGTGTGAGTGAGTAGGGATCCGCGGAGCTATCCGTAGTGTCCTAGAGACAAACACTCACGCGAAGGCAGTTTTCCCAATACCGGGCGGGCCATACACCTCTGTGATTTCCCCACGTGAGATACCTCCCGGAAGGTGACTCTGACTTGCTTGATCATAATCTCTGCCCTGGAGAAAGGCATCCAGGTTTCTCAAGCCAGTCGAGAGCGGTCTCCTTGTCGTTGAGCTGAGATTTTGGAGGGCTTCTGAGGCGGACAGAGTTGGGAGACGATCTTTGACTCTCAGCTCGGTGATGAAAATGGAGCCATGAGGACATACGTGGGGAAGATGAGGAGAAATTGTTGATATCTGAACTCGCCATGATTACTTTTGTCGTCCGTTCCGATCAACGATACTCTACCCCGGCTGCCACATTCTATGGGACTGCCAGCTAACCGCGGCTCTCAATTACCAATTGATAAGGTATTAGCGTGACTTTGAGACTATCAAGTTCTCCTTCTTGATGTTTGAACCATGAGGAACCCTAACCCTGTGCCGATCCCTCGCGAACTTTTGCCCTCCACGCGTTGATGCTGACAACAACACAAAGTGATTTCAAGCCGAAGGCAACATGCCCAGCTTCAAGATCATCCAGATTGAGTATGCCTGGTGTCTTTGCCAATGATCGCTGTCGACAGGCATTGCTTACCATTGACTGACTAGATCCCACGAGATCCATACTGGTGTTCAAAGGCGTGGCCACAATCTAACAAGAGCAGCAATCTCAAGATTTACCACGCTCGCATTTCCACTCAGAGTGATTCTCCCGACCTTCCATCGCCATGGCCGTCCTCGGGCTCATCGGCGTCGAGAAGTATGTCCCCCGAATTGAACCCTTATTGGCCATCTACCTCGCCGTCACAGTCGGCTCTCTTTCAGCCATCGTCTTTACGCTATCTCACATACTTGATCTGCAGAACCTAGGCCCCGAGCCCAAGGGATGCCGAAAGCTCGGATTACGGATCCAGAGCAACCTTGCGGACGAGCACGATGAGCGCTACTCAAACCCAAAACAACAAGGTGGTAATACGACATGGAGGGTCAAAAGCTTGTGGGTTTATCCAATCAAGAGTTGCACGGGGGTTGAGCTCAAAGAAGCCACGGTGACTGGCATGGGCATGGAGTTCGATCGGAAATTTTGCTTTGCGCAATTGACAAGCAAGTTCCCAGCTGGGCTGGATGAGTCGAAGCAAGAGAAGGCCAAGCATGTGTGGAAGTTCATCACACAAAGGACCGTTCCGGCTATGGCCAGGATCAAAACTGAGATCTGGTATCCTGATCCGTCATCTTCAACATACTCGAGCTCACACCCTAACGTTCAGAGTGGTGGTGTCTTGGTCATCAGGTTTCCATCGCTCGTAGGGAAGACTGGGCTTTGGGCAAGGATATGGGACATGCTGACGCTGTTTGGGGGAAACCCTGAGAGAATGATTCATATACCATTCAATCCCACCAACGACCAGATATTGGCTAACGGCTACACTACGGAGAACATGGAAATATGGAAAGACAGTCCTGCATCGCTTATAATGGCTAGTACCGAGGAATCTGGCTCCTGGGTTCAAGATCTGCGACTCTTTCTGGGTATCACGAACCACCTGGCTCTCTTTCGGGTCTCTACGCAGCCTAGAGAAGTCTACCGCTGCGCACCTCGCAGAGATCAACTTGGATACCAGCCCTCTGTTGGCTTCCAGGACGCCTACCCTCTACATATCCTTAATCTTGCGAGCGTGCACGATGTTGCGAGGAACATGCTCAAAGGGACACCTCCTCTTGGGGCGCGAAATTTTCGTCCCAACATTGTCATTACCGGAGGCGAGGCCTATGCTGAGGATTCCTGGAAGCGAACAAGAATTGGCAGCTTCGAGTATTACGTTGCTTGTCGCACTGTGCGATGTTTGCTACCGAATGTGAACCCAGCGACCGGTGTGAGGCATAGTAGCGAGCCGAATAGAACGCTGAAGAAGTTTCGCCGGATAGATGAAGGGGATCCTACAAATGCATGTCTGGGTATGCAGATGGTCCCAGCTTTGGAAGGCAGCAAGATCAAGGTTGGAGACGAGATCACCGTACTGGAGACCGGAGAACATCTGTACATCAAACAGTGACGCGAAACAAATAAAGTATCTCTAGCGAAAAGCGAAAATCACCATGGTCAGCCAGATTAGGGGCCTTGAATCCAAGAAAGCTTTCCATTTCTGGCTTCTGCTAGTCGTCGGAGCTAGATACATCTTCTGACCCAGCCTTGATGAACTAAGAACAACAGTGTTGGTCTCACTCTGCGTTCGCGAGTGTGGTGCCTAGGAAGATCTTGACGGCCGGCGCCGATCACTAGGAGACACCCGACGTTATCTCTAAAGCTGTCCGATAGGAGTTCCAGCCTATCAAAACCATCTATGCAGGCCTAGAACGCTGCTTAGAATTGCTTTATGCAGATAGATCTCGCATTAGGTATGCACTCCTTCGGCGAGATCTACTTTGCTGCCGATGCGGGACATGTCAATCTGACTCCAGAACTTCGCCTTCAAAGCTCCACACCCCCAGACTGTAATTTAATGCCATAGCTGTTCGGCGGGTTGCGGTCACCGCAATTATATAGAAGAGTCATATGACTCTTGTCGTTCGAAAGTTGCAGGAATTCCAAGCTTCGCCTATCGCCTTCGCTAGCTTGTGGGTACTGGACTTTTTCCTCTCGAACACATGAGATACTATTACAATCGTCCAAAGGATTGGCGGTCATCGTCTTTGTTGAGCAAATAGACTCCTAAATTCTCTTGGTTACGTTTGGACATGGACGATTCCCCAGATCGCATTGGGCCAGATATGGCCCACAAGGAGAGATTTGGAGACACGGCCAGACGTTTCGCCAGAGCATTGACTACCAAGCAAGAAAACCACAGAAGGCATAGGAGTAGTCACTAACACGAGGTAGGGACGGCCTAATCGGCGACTATGATTACGCATTCCTATTCAAGCCGAATTTGCCATTCATGAAGAAGACGAAGCGAGCTGCCCCATTCTTCGGACTCAATGACAAAATGCCGATCTTCCTGGCACTTCTCTTGGGATTTCAGCATGCACTGTCCATGTTGGCAGGCATTATCACCCCTCCTATCATCATCGCTAGCCAAGGGGGGGCGGCCCTCGGAGCGGCTGATACACAATATCTGGTATCAACAGCTCTAATTGTGGGCGGCATCCTGTCCTCTATTCAGATCACCAGGTTTCACATCTACAAGTCGCCGTATTACATCGGCACTGGCTTAATTTCCGTCGTTGGTACAAGCTTCTCAATTATCCCCGTCACAACAGGCGCATTCTCACAGATGTACGCAACTGGATATTGTCCCTCTGCTGCTGATGGGACTAAGCTCCCATGTCCTCGTGGCTACGGCGCTCTAATCGGGACTGCCTGTCTGTGCTCCCTGCTAGAAATTGGGTTATCATTCACAAAGCCAGCCGTCTTGAAACGAGTCTTCCCTCCACTAGTTACTGGCCCGACAGTAATGCTTATTGGCATCTCGCTCATTCAAAGCGGCTTCCAAGATTGGGCAGGAGGATCTGGAACGCCTGGATGTATTACACGGCCAACTAGTGGACCTTACACAGTATGCCCTATGGTGGGTGCTCCTCACGCTCTTCCAGTAAGCCTTCATCCATATGCAGTTTCCCCATCGACGCATCTTAAGTTTTTTTAGTGGGGTAGTGCAGAGTATATCGGACTCGGTTTCTCCGTCTTCGCGACCATCATCCTATGCGAGCGCTTTGGAAGTCCTATAATGAAGTCTTGCGCTGTTGTGGTTGGCCTATTAGTCGGATGCATCATCGCTGGCGCCACGGGATACTTCTCATCCTCGGGCATCAGCGCAGCTCCAGGAGCATCATTTATCTGGGTTAAAACATTTCCATTATCGATCTATGCGCCTATCATCTTACCGCTGTTGGCCGTCTATATCGTCCTGATGATGGAAGCTATTGGCGATATTTCCGCTACTTGTGATGTATCCAGACTGGAAGTCGAAGGAAAGCTGTTCGATAGCCGTATTCAGGGAGGCGTGCTTGCAGACGGCTTCAATGGGCTGATCGCCGGTCTTTGCACCATCACTCCTATGTCAACATTCGCCCAGGTACGTTTTGGCAGCCCCTTTTCTTTGATTCAGGTCGTTTCGCGCGATGTAAGCGGCTTCATCAGCCTAAATCCTTCTTGCTGTTGCGTCTTTCGCTAGTTTACAAACTTCAATAATCATTAGTGCACCATCATGCTAACTAAGATTTCACATAGAACAACGGTGTCATTGCGCTAACTCGATGCGCCAATCGGAAGGCTGGCTACGGTGCCTGCTTCTTCCTCATCATAATGGGTATCTTCTCAAAATTTGCCGCAGCATTGGTCGCTATTCCAGCCCCCGTGTTGGGAGGACTCACCACATTCCTCTTCAGCTCCGTGGCCGTTTCAGGCATCCGCATCATTTCAACAGTGCCATTCACACGACGCAATCGCTTCATCTTGACAGCTGCCCTGTCCCTTGGCTTTGGCGCAATACTCGTCCCCAATTGGTTTTCATTCGTCTTCACGTACAAAGGGGATAATCAATCCAAGCAGGGTTTCTTCAATGCCATTATTCTGATTATGGAGACTGGGTTTGCAGGTCAGTAGATACCCGACGGGCCCGATTGAGCCTATATGCTTATCAAGTCGTAGTGACCGCGTTTATGGCAATCTTCCTCAATCTCGTTTTGTCGGAGGAGCTCGAAGACGAGACTGTGAGCATCACGGCAAATGATGCCGATGCTGCCGATGATGCGGAAGAGTGGCGACAGATCCAGCACGGGAAGGCTATGACTGGTGGAAAGGATGAGGAGAAGCGTGGCTAAGCAGAACTTTCCTGAGGGATAAGGCAATAGGCTTTGAAGCTGTGAGCACACGTAAGGCTGCACAAGAACACTCTTAAAGATACGAGGTGCTGGATTCGTTACCATTTGGCGTTGTCCTGTTTAATCATAGTCCCATGCCATGTCTGTGATGCTGCTTCGCACTTTCTCCGTACGGTATCATATCCTTCGCTCCAACCCCATCGCTACTGCCAACAGCCAGAA
>JAABUK010004052.1_pt1 | contig 24191 bp, 24 predicted proteins | sample 5559141 | NCBI WGS metagenome assembly JAABUK01 (sample SAMN10711869, study PRJNA513367) | rock metagenome | isolation source: Antarctica rocks | place: Antarctica: Victoria Land, Pudding Butte nord | collected 2016-01-03
CGCCGTACGCCGTGGTATCATTGAGAATGTGTCATAAATCTCACGAGAGAATATCGAGAAGAGAAAGAGCGCTGGCAACGCGACAGGAATGAGTGCTTTGCGCTCCTACGACTTTCGATACCGCAGATTGCCAGAGGGTCGCAAGGAGGCCGAAGTTACAGATGCGAAACCAGCACCGGTTGTGCCTGGTAGACTGGACGATGTGGAGTTTGAGATAGGGAACGGAGCACCGCTTGTCTGGCTGCTAAGCACTGCACCGGTTGCCGATCCCAAAACCCCCGAAACCACGATGCCTGAAGAAAGGACATTGGTGCCGGTGAAATTCGGCGTACCTGTCCGCGCGGTGGCAGAGTAAGGCACCGATGCCCCCGAAGGCGCAATCAGATAGCTCGAGCCATTAACGATCGGGGCAAGTGTTGGAGCGCCCGAGGGTACATAGATGTGTGTGGGTGCGCTCGTGACCGATACAATTGGCGCTACGAGGACGGGTGTGGGAATGGCTGTTTTGCTCGGTTGGAGACCTGGGATGTTGATGGGGAAGCATTGCGAAGCGATAGGCTCGGTGATGTTGAAGAGTTTCTTCGTCCATGTCGGTGATGTCAAGGTGCCGAGTTTGGCGTCAATGTCGAGATCAACCTCTATGCCGTAGCTGCTAGCTACCGAGACGCCTGTGACGGAATTGCTGCCCGTGCACACGCCGGCTGGGTTGTAAGCGGCGGTCAGCGTAACGTCGACCTCGGGTAACTTGACGCTGATGTCGACGTCTGCGGTCCCGATCTTGACAAGTGACACTCCGAACGAGAGCTTTGGTTTCGAGTACGCGGCTAGTGATATGGATGCAGAGATGTCCTTGACGTCGAATTTCGGTGTCAAGGAGCCTCCACTAAAGCCTGTGGCTGAGCTTAGATCTGGATTCTTGACGTCGGCGGTGAGTTGTGCGGTGTTGGGGATGGACGCCGAAAGTCCAAAATCCACAGTGGCATTGCCTTGAATGGTCGTCCTGACACCGACATTGTAGGAGAGAACTGCACCAATGCTGAAGATGTCGGCCACGGAGATGCCCGCGCCGGGAATGGGTACAGAAAGGAGCTGTTTCTCGTACTGAAGACTCGCTGGACTTAACGAGGCTGACACGGTTGCCTGGAGCTCTAGTTCAGCCATGAAGTCTTGTGGGGTTGCCGTCAGGGTGAGCGCCACGATTGACCAGTGGTGGGTCTACTCTTGTGATTAGCCTCTTGGTGATGACACGGATAGAGTTGGTGTATACCGAAATGTGCCCTGCAAGCTTAAAGCTCCCGGTAGTAAAACAATTGATACAATCGAGAGTAAGTCTTTTATCGCTGTAAATGTTGGATACTTTTCCTTTGGTTCCTGCGCTGACATCGAATGTAACACTTCTGCTTTCATCGCAGCTACCGGTAACAACGCATGAAACGGCACCAAAGAGGCCCCGCTCCTTGATTCGAGAAGTCTGCTGATATGGCGTAATGTGACCAAAGTCGAGATCGTATGTAGACGCAACATCAGAAAATGGCGCCGTTTGGGCCGTCAAGTAGGTGGTGTAGTTCGGCTCGTCTTCGGTGACTTTCGTAATACTGTTCGACAGTCAGTAGTTTCCGGAGCTTGAAAGACTGGAGTGCATACATATATGGCTGTCTTCGATCGTTAGGTCCACATCCATCGTGGTTGGCGATTAGCAGAAATTTCCCTTCGTCAGAATCGTTGATATGCGCCCATTCTTGTAGCGCAGCTTTATATGCATCTGCCGAAGAGAACGTCAAAGACATTGTTCCGTCGTCACCGTGACAGTCAACTGCGGAGGTGAGGCCTTCAAACCGCTCCATCATAATCATCTCGAGACCATCATGTGCATAGAGGGTCATGTTTGCGAGCAGAAGCTGGCCGTTGTCTGCTTCTCATCAGCTTGGGATACGAGGTTGCAAGGGCGTGTGCTGACCTCCAGGACTCCCATAGATTAGCTGCAACTGCGTCTGGAGGGAAAGATCGGAGAAGTCCTCAGTTATTTCACGGCGCTGTAGACCCGTGGCAGCTTCAAAGTCCCTGATGGCGATGGGCCGTAGTGCGGTACCCTGTGTGATAGGGGAGTAAGGAATAGCTGGGGAGGGAAGAGCGGAGGCTAAGGAGACAACTGCGAGTGCCTGCAAAGCGAAAGATAGGGATTGATACATGATTGTTATAAAGAGAGTGTGTATTTGACTGATTCGAGTAAGGACTGAGATATCGAAAACACAATGTTCAAAGAGAGTGATTGTACTTCCACCGAGTCAAGAAAGCTGCAGGACAGAGAGAAAAACGGAGTACCACCACAGCCTTTATATCCATCGCCTTGCATGGTGGACAAGCTGAAAGGAAATGAGGTTCCTCAGCTCAACCGTCCCAAACCCTCGACGGTTTGCTGGATGATGACGAGCCGCACACCAGTAAGGCAGGTGGAGCTGATCTTTTCTGATCTACATGGCTGCAACCATCTTGGAGATGACGCATGATTGCAATGGGGGCCGAACGGCAGGGTTGTGTGATCTCCCACCATAACGTCCAAGCTGGGTATTTGCATTCACGGTAGGTGCGCGATTGGGAGTGTATCGGTGCTTACAAGCCGTGTGCAAAGAAGGCAGAAGGCGGGGTAGGACTAATGAGGTCGGGCCCTCAAGAAGGTACAGTATCTTTCAGAGGGCGTTGAAAAGTCTTCGAGGCCCCCTGGGCCGTGTATAGGACGAGTATGACAAGCGTGAAAAATGGAGGATAGTTCATGTGCCCGTCATTACATCAACACCATTGTTGATTGCCATGAAGTATGAAAACCCGAAAAGACTGACAGAACATGGTCTTTAGGATGCATACCATCTCGGTAAAAGATTTGGTGTGCTTGGTGTGGGGTCGAGAGCACCGTGGTGGAAGCAGACGTCATCTCGAATCAGGGCGGGACGACAATCCCTTTGACGACCATCATGCACGGCTGGCGGTAAAGTCTTGGGGGCGAGACCACCTTCATCTGATTATCTCAGGGAATGCCACTATACTTCGCGTGCGGAAGGAAGGATTGAACTCCACAGTGGAGGTAACCAATTGACCTAACCATCATGAAATAGGACAGACAGTCAGTACGTTCTAGTGGAGTTATTGAGGGCGTGTTGAATGGTCGAATTGTATGGATTCTGGGAATCGGGGACTGTAGAGTATTGAACAGCCAAGACATTTTGGGGGCTACCTTGGCGAGTGCAGAATGTAATTTGGCTGGGCAGGAAACAGCTGAGGTAAGGAAATACGCGAGGCAGCTGAGTTGAAGGGGACGGCATTTCCCGATCTGAGATGTCTCGTGCCTGGTCCCGATCATGGTGTTTCCCGGCAGTTGGAAAGCATTCAGAACGGGTTCAAAAGGGGAGGAGGAGGCTATGATGGGGCCGAACCTTAACTAAATTACTCTAAGTACTTTTAGCTTTCCGTGCCGCACTTAGTCCCGTTTCAGCTAACGACAAGGCCAAGCATCGAGCAAAGATCTCAACCTACCTCGGCAGGCCTTTCCAAGGCTCATTGACCCCACTCTTCCATATGGGGGCCTGTCTATCGGTAGAGCAGGCGTTAGCTTCCCGTAGCTACAACGTGCCACTCGGAAAAAGACAGTGAGAGGTCCAGGCCCACAGAAATGCTTGCAGAAGGTTGCACACATGTATTCGTCTTGCCTTATCGATGCATCAATGCAGGGACTCACCACTCTTACGTGCTGCTTCAACTCAGACTCAAGGATAAGCAGACTTAGCTGAATTGCAACGATTCAGCGTTCTTGTCTGCATCCACACAAACTTGGAATTGTGTAGCGAAGAGTTACGACAAATCCAACGGAGCTTTGACGACTTTCTCGTTTAATGTGCTGTTACAGAAAAGCTTCTTTGGCACCCCAGACCACCCTCAGCTCCATAGTAGATATGGATCATGGAGCGACCACTTTTTGAATCCTGGTCTGGTGTCACGCATGATTGCAAATGTGATGTGAGTGGGTTGCAGATTTCCAAAGGTGGTCATTCATTCGTGGTTGCCGCAATCGTAGCGTCTGCTCCATACACATGGGTCTCTCGGGCATTGAGTCATGAAAGCTGCTGGCAGCATTTTCCTCACATAGAGACCCGAGACCGTGTCGCTTGGTAGCGAGACTATTGCCCAGAGGAAATCATTTGAGATACGTTGGACATTCAATCGGGGTGCTGCGGTATCTTTGCTATTTAGGGACAGCTCACGTGCTCCTGCAGCCTTCCTTACGACTTTGTCATGCATACGATCATTAGACAGCAACATTCATGACATGATCCCTTTTTCGAAAGAGAAGGCTACAGCATCAGATATGTACTCTTAGCAACTGAGGTTACCACCATCACATTCCTCATCGTGGTTGTGAGCGCCTTCCGCAATCAGATCTGCCAAATACCAAGCAGAAATCGCGAGCAATTGACCACAGCGCTACTGGCATCCAGGCCGACTCCAAAGCCTCGCTGCATCGGAGGCCGAGCATACAACTAACTGAACCTACACACTCCTCCTAGAAAAGCAAACCACCCTAGTGTATATCAAAATCACGCAACAATCTCAACATCATTACTCCTCCCACAATCCAATCCCCCATCCCTACTCCACTCCGTCGCTCTGACCTCAACACCGCCAAACGCCTCAATCTCACCACCACCCCACCACCGTATCCACCCATGACCCTCCGGCATCCTCAGCAAATACCTAGCCCCAGCTATAGTCTCGAAGCAAGCAGGCACTATCCTCACATCTCTCACGACGCTCTCTCCAGGCCGAAGCGTCAGGAAGCCGTTCCCTACCGTGACAGCTTTAGGCCTATCATCAAGTTCGAAATTGACCCAATGAGCGCTGACAGGCTTTTCGCTCGGTGATGAGGTGGCGTAAAGGCGGTATGTGCCTGTCAAAGACGCTGCGGTGCTGATGGGCGATCCGTGTTCGTGAAAGGTGATGGGAGGCAGTGGGGGAGCGTGGGATGGTGTCGTTGATGATGAAGAGGCGTGGTAGTGTAGGGTTGCTGTTAGGATGCAGTTACTTTCTTTCCCGGGAGGAAAGCTGGGTGGTCCAGCAATGGTCACCGATATGTTCGCTTCTATTTGTTTTTTACTGTGGGGCGGGGGATCAATCATTTGTGATGTATTCGCGAGACTTGTTTTTGGATGTTGAAACTTGGCGCTGAGATACTTACAGTGCGACTCTGGCTGTATTCTCTGCCTCAGCAGCTTGATCGTCGACTCGAGCAGCCATCGAAGTTGGACAAGGCAGCACGTGTTCTGTTCTGCTTCCTGCTGATAAGATACAGCCAAACATTCAAGTCTTCTGACGGAGTATCTATTCGTCGAGGATATTTAGCGCTTAAGCTCCGCACTATCTCATCAAGGCCTACTTAGTACTGCGTCATCTCATAGATAGATGTCGCCTTAGACACGTGATCTTCGTAGGCGGCTATTCGTCACTAATCTCAGGAAATGGGAGCGGGGGTTATTGTAAATAGTGGTCTGTAGCGGGATGGTATGGAAAGCTAGAACTAGCTATACGATGTTTGAATAGAACGTCTGTAAATAGATACCTCTGGTCGATAGCCGTCCGTTCACTCACGCCTAGCTCGAGATATTGTGCGGAGACAGAACATTGGAGGTAATGTGATGCTATCACGTGACTGCTTATCTCATCAGATATCTTGGCAGGAACCCCCCATCCTGCACGCGTCTCTATCTATGAATCCATATTGATTCCACATATCCCACCTCCATTCCACGTCCAAGGCTACTACAGCGCTACTTTGTTGGTAAAACTCGGTATCATCACCTACCAAAGAATTATAGGCTGTAATAATATATGTTGTAATGACTACTAAAGTCTGCCAGTTGTCAAGGAGGCGACATACGATGGAAACATCCAGGGAGTATCACGAGGATTCTACATGTATTTGCAATATCAGGGACAGTAGGTCCAAGCATGGCCGAGGCTCAACTCGATGAGTATGATAGACTACGAGTACTGGCTTGGTGCGGAAGGTCTCATGAGGAGGTATACAATGGAGTATTTGCGAGTTATTGATTCCAGAAGGTTGTTGGAAAATCTGCACTGACAGGATATGATGATGGCGTTTTCAGAGCGATGGGGTCTTACTGAAGATATTCAGGGAATGGAAGGCTACGAGAGTCGGGGGCTACGAGGCCACAACCACTATATGAGTTGGAGCGCTCTGCAGTCATGCCTCAATTCGATCTCTTACAGTATCAAACGGAACGAACAAGCAATGGCACAACGTACCCACTCGTCAGCCGAGCCAACAATTCCACACCATCACCCTTCACAAACGCATTTCTCCTTAACGTTAGCGCCTCCCCATTATCCATCCCAAACCCTCAAGCCCCCTCCATTCACACCCCCCACCCGTCCCCCCTCCACACCCACAATCCAATCCGTCGTCCCATCAATATGCATCCACCCCCCCTCCCCCCACCTCTGACAATACAGCAGAATACAAGTAACATCCACAACAACATGCCTCAAACTGATAATAATATCGCCTCCAAAACCTCTCCGATCCAAAATGACAGCACAAGGCGCTCCGCTCAATACCACACGGCCGCGATCCCGGTGGTAGAGTTTGGGGAAGTCGATTTCGGGGGATCGCAGCCAGGCGTCGAGGGTGGACTGGCAGGTTTGCATGCTGACGGGGCTGTGGAGGGAAGGGGGGGAGATGCGACAGCGGGTCTCGCCCGTGAGGGAGGGAGAGTATGAGGAGAAAGGAGGAGGGAGTGTGAGGTTGAGGGTGTGCGGCGAGGGTGGGGTGAGGAGGGCAGCTGCTTGCGTGAGGGAATGGAAGGGTAAGGAGGCGAGTAGCAAGAGGATACGCTGGACGAGGAACATCCCGTGCGATTTCTGATCGGTGATTAGATGCTTCATATCATGGTTATTTGAAGAGCTTCTGGAACGAACGTAGGTTGACTTTGATAGGAGGTGTGGTTGTTGGTGACTGGGCGCTTGTGCGCGTGTTGGATCCAGCGCTAGTAACTATTTACCACTCAGCATCACTGCGTGCGCTCGGTATCCAATGAAAGGTGATATATCTTACCGGTATACTTATGCGCTAGATCGAATCACGAGTGAGACAAGACAGGCTCCAATGCATTTCTGTTCGCCTGATCAATGGTGACGTTCGAGCCGGAAGCTCACTTGCGCTGGATGGCCGAAACTCTGTTCGTTCTGATTTCCTGATCTTCGGGGGGCGCATTGTACGGCATTTGGGTGGCTGCGCTTGCTTGAGATCATGGTGTAGTACCAGATATACTTTTAGAATGCTGAGCCCGTTTGCTGTACAGAAGTCAGGATGATCTGCGATAGACAAGTAGACGCTGCCATGATTGACCTTCCCACACAAGTATCTCCCCTAGCAATCTCAAGATGCAAGTCCAGAAGAGTTGACAGCTATCTCTGTCGCTTTCAAATACTATATAAAGTAGGATAAGTATCTGATGAGGCCGGTTCCACAGAGTCTTAGGCGAGACGCGGATCGAGCGATTTGAGAGTTTCGCCTTCTTATTGAGAAGACATCAAGAGCGTTCAGTGTAGCCTGATGATGGATGGAACTAACAGATTGTGGTGTCATTGGCCTGCCTTCGAATGTAGCTTTGTCAGAGCTCCGCACTGCGCAACCTGGTATCACAAACCCGTGTTAAACGCTTGATGAAGAAGTGCCAAACGCTCAGAAGCGCGGCGAGAACTACTCGTCAGGTGAAGTCTAACATATGAGGAGTACGACATGGTGTGATCGTAAGACTGCTTCGTAGATTGGCTTCTTTCAAACATAGAAGATACTTTTAGCGTTGAATAGTGAACGATGAATCAGAAAGAGGAAACTCCCGTTCCAGAACCCCAACTGGCCTCAAATATTTGAACGATTATCAACCATAAGTGTTTTTGAGATCCAAAGCACCGGAATTACCCTGCGAATCGAGGTCCATTTCAAGACGCACATACTCCAATCCCTCTACACTCCACTCTCAAAGGCTTTCTTAGCTTCCCACTCGGTGCAGCCCCACGAAGCACTTCGAGGCTCTCCTGCTTGATACCCGCGAGCAATTGAAACCAGGCCGAATCGGTCTCCAATAAAGTGTTGTAGAGGAGAGCCTTGATCAGCACAACCATGGCCGTCGATATTGGGTGGATAGCCAAGATGAAGATCAACCAAAAACTCCTCCTTACAGTCACGACTTCTTTCATTGTCGTGATCTGACTCGGGTCGCTCCGGTATTGGACATCGGGAGCAGTTGTCTCGAAGGTAGTAGCCTCGGTGATATAGGCACAGTTTCGCCGTTCCATACCGTACGCACTGGCTATGAGAGCCCAGAGCATAGTAGCTACCAGTAGGGTCACAGTGTTGACTGCGGGAGTGTATTGGGGAACTGTGTCATTGGAATATGGAAGAGGGTCACGCCAAGCCTCTCGGATGGTTGGAGCATACCTTACTCCCCGAGGAAATCGCTGCCATAAGGCGCGATGACAGTGCGACAAGGCTACTCGAAATAAAAAGACCAGTTTTAGTACGGCGGCTGTGCCCCAATCCTTCAGGATTCGCTAGATCGTCAGTGCCCCTTTATGGATCATTGGTATTCTGCGTTTGAGCTAGAAGGGCTCACCTAGAACGGGCGCAAACCGAGAACGGGCGCAGCCCTATAGGGCGCTAGTATATAAGCTAAATAACTTTTATATTATAATACGTAGAATATCGATATTTTACGCTTCTAATGTTCTATTTTATAGTAAAGATATCTATTACAATTATAAGCTACTTAACTAGTTAAATAAAGAGAGAAATATAGAGAGAAAAGATTTTATACGCCCGTTCTAGGTAACCCCTTCTACTATTCATACTAGGATTACTTGAATAGCCTAGTCTAGCCTATGATAAGATTAGATGCTTAGACTTAGATTATAAATATATAGAAGGAATAAAAGAGAGGATTTTTACTAGGATAGTAACTAAGGGAACGGCTAGAAATATAGTAGCTTGATAGCTCCGCTTTACAGGGCGTAGTTAAAGCGCTAATCCTATCTAGTCCTAGTAATCTTCAGCCTTTAGGAATTATATTCGAAAAGCTTAATAATCCTATCTTATAAGTTAGTAGAAAGTTATATCCTCGCTTAACTATCCTAAAATTGTTTAGTAGCTATATTACTATAATTACCTAGTACTAAGCCTTGATTTCAGCGCTAAAATATATAAGAAGGCCTTATTTAGATTTATATAAGTACTATATTTCTAGGCTAAATACCTCTAAATTCTTTATACCTTTAGGAAGGTATACTATCTACTACTTTATAAATTATTAGAGGTAGAAACTATCTATTATATATAAGGAATTTATTAATAAATAATAACTTTTTAGTATAATTTATAATAGAATTAATATAAAATTTCCCTATTATCCTTATTTATAAAATACTCCTTATTTTACTTATAAAGTGGAATTTAATAGCTTTTATATTATTATACTATTTATAATATATATTACTTCTTATATATATTACCTAAGATTTTACTTAATATAAAATAGGTAGAATACTTCTTCTTTAACTTTATAATCTTCCTATCCTTATATAGCTAGTATTATACTTTACCCTTAAGTAGATAAATAAATTAATACTCTTATAGATCTAGAGCTTTATTAATAATCTAAATACTTAGAGGCCTAGTATAAGATCCCTTCTATTATTAGATTAGCTTTATAGTAATAGAGTACTAGAAGTCTATATAACTAAGTATATTTATTAGATTACTAGTATATTATATATAATATAGATAATAAGTATTAGTAATTAAAGATATTAATATAATAATAAATAGGGGTATCTAATAGTAAAGAGATTACCTTTATTATATATTTTATAACTATATAAGTATATTAGTTATATCTATCTATATTAGTATTATATTTATAAATAATAAGTAGTTATAATAGACTATCCTTCTATTTAATATAAGACTTCTATTAGACTTCTTAAGGTATTAATTTAATAGTATCCTTTAGAATATTATATTATTTCTTTAGATCTATCTACTATATCTTATTAACTTTAATAGGGATATAACTAGATATTATATATTAAATAGTATTATTATCTACCTAAGTTATATATAATTACTTATTATCCTTATATATTTATATTATTATATCCTAATATTAGCTCTTTTTAGCCTTACTATAAATAGTAAGAAGTATAAATAGATATCCGCCTTATACTTTATATATACTACTCTAGGTTATATAGTTATATTATAATTAATTAATAAAGTCTTTTAATATAAAGAAGTTATTAATAAATAGGTAGTAATTATATAGGAGGTTTAGTAAAGATATAATAAGTTAAATAACTACTTTATAAGATTATAAGAAGGTCTACCCCTTTATAAACTTTATACCTAATTAATATATAATATTTAGTTAGTATACCTTTTTAACTTATAATAAACCTTTAATATAGCTTTTTATCTATTATTTATACTACTAAGAATGAAAATAGGGGATACTATTATTATAATAAATAGTTTTAAGATTTATAACTTTTTTAAGGTCTAATATAAAGTATTAAAATATAGAGTATATATAATAAAAATATTATAAGGCTTATAAGTAAAAATTTAACTTATAAAAACTATAAGGATTTTAATAGATATATATACTTTTTAAGGATTTATATAATATTAGGAAGTTATATATATATTAGCTTTTAATATACAAAGGATATTAATAAGATAGTCCTTATTATAAATTCTATAAATCTTAAAGCCTTTACTACTAGCCTTAGCTAATATAGTTATAAAATACCTAGATTTATCCTTAAGTTTAACTAGAAACTTATTAATTAATATATAACTTTTAAGTATAAAATATTTTAGATATCCTACTTACTAGCCTTTTATAAACAGGTCTACTTTCTTCTAAAAATCCTTCTTTTAATTAATATCTTTAACCTCCTTTTATAGGTTATTAATTTTAAAGAAGTAATTAATTTATTTAAACTAATTAACTAGTATAGTATCTTATATTAATATTATAAAGTCTTTAGTATATACTTTAACCTTATAAGTAAGTGAATTCCTAGCTAGGTCCTAATCTTATAGCCTTAAGTCTCTTCTTATAACCTTATATATAGGTATTTTTATATAATATTTAGCCTATCCTTAAACTACTTATCTACCTTAGTATTTATATATATAGCTACCTCTTTAATTATATCTAGGATAATAAAGATACTAAAGAGATTATAAGAAGTTAGCTCTTAGATAGGTAGGTTAATAATTAATAGTTAATAGTTAATAGGGATTTAGTTTTAATTTATAGCCCCTTTCTTTATAAGTTCTTTTAAACCCTAATTTAGTATATAGTTCTTATAATAGGATCTAATATTCTTAGTTTAAGTAATATCATCTAATAGTCTCTTAATCTTAACCTTATCTTAGCGTATTATTCTAATATATATATGGCTGATTATATTAATAATGATGATAATTACGTGGAGTAAATAATTCCGTGTCTGATTTTCGTCGCGCCAAGCCGTAGGGCTGCACTAGTTAAGGGTGTGACTTTCCGCCGACTTATGGGATAATATCACAGCCCGCTGAGCTGTACAGCAGCGTGCATCTTCACAGATTCCGTGGTTTGATGTTGGGTATCGGCCGCCTATGCTGGTGCTTGCAGAGACATGATGACTCTCTTGTCCAGTTTCTATATGTCAGCTAAGACCGGAGATCCTGAATCCTACAGGATCCGGCACGCGTGGCTTCGCGTTCCAAAGCAGCCTGCCTCGGCTCTGTTTTCACAGTATCCCTTCATTCATTCACTTCTTTTCGGGCGTGCTTTGTTTATATATTCCGGATCTGAATCTTGGGCGCTATCTGCCGAAATGCAAGATGCACTGATTTCTAGCGAGCCTCATATCTCAACACCATCGCTTCCAAGAACCGATTCCGAAGATGATTTGTTACGCACAAGAGATCACGCATCCGTCGATTCTTCCTCGAGTGCTGCCGAATCACGAGATTTTGATAATTTACCTACCTCCCCTTGCCTAGGATCTTGCAAGGGTCCAAGATCGAGTCGAAAGTCATACTACCGCCCCACTTCGGACAACACCAATGCTCTATCGCCATTCGACGCAATTGTCGAACCGGAATCGCGAAGCCGAGCGTTCCGTGGCATAGCCAAAAATGACGTCCCTTCGGCGGCGCATGAGTACAATGACTTAAGCGCCGAGGACCATAGCGTTCGGGACTCTCGAACTGGTCAAACACGCTCGAACGGTGAGATGTATGAGATAGACGGTGTTTCCGATCAAACAAGATTGCTTCAACGTCATACTATGGCTTTGTGGCTAATCTCAATGTTTGCCGCTGTCACAATCTTTGCATGGACGATCACATGCGTCTTATGTTATAAGCCAATCCAATTCGGGACCTATTATGACAGGACTGGGAGATATACTAGGAAACAATATGACGGCAACGACCGGTGGAGAAAGTTGTCACGAGTACTGATGTCCTTGGTGAGTAATGTTAGCATATCCGTCACGTCTGCCATCTGTGCTCGGGCAGTTGCCGTTTACACTCAAAGCTGTTCGAAACTTCGAAAACCGACTTTGACTATGCGTCAAACGCTTGCATTAGCAGATAAAGGGTGGACAGATACAGCGGTTCTCAGCGGCCTACTAAGACCTGACGCCAACAGAAGGATGGGCAGCCCTCTGTTAATACTCTCGGCTCTGCTTTTTGGTCTAGGTAGGAATGAACCCATCTCTATCTCTGCAATTTATGTTAAGATAATGCACCAGCTCTCCTTATTTCCTTCTTACAGGGAGCCCTAATCGATACAACCCCGATAAGAACAATGACTGACGAGGATTGGGGCGCTACAACCTCCTGCCGCGACGTACAACACTGCAAAAGCGTAGGAACGACTTTATCTAAAATGAACGGCGCCGTCGACCCCTACGATGTCGCTGAAGCCACAGTCTCTGGAAAAATATCCGATGAGCAACCAAACCTGTGGCTTTTTGACAATGACACTCGTAATCTAAAGAATTTCGAGGCATTCTACGGCCAATCACTAGTGTCATCGACAGCAGATAGGCAAACATCATTTACCCCTCCCGCTTTCTTCACCAGCTCCTTACCCGTGGGCACGGATACTGGCATCCTACAAGCCCTTGCCTTGCGGTTGAATACGTCATTGGACTGTGAAGACATTCCGCAGTCCAGGTTTCCAGCTTCGTGCGATGGAACTACTCCTTTCGCAACGTCTTACTCCAACGCCGAACTTCCAGAGGCGAGAGCTGATTATTACGGTGGGCCCATATTTACTTTTCGGGCATGCGCTCCAGGACCAATCAGCTGGGTCCCAGGCGAAAACAGGCTGGAGATGTCAGAAGATTTCTATATGGATCTACAGTCTTCGCGATCTCCAGCGAAGCACAATTTCTTCAACGAAAACATTGACAGCGTGGCGTCTATTGTGAGTAATTTCAGCTATCATCGCACAACCAAATCTACGTTGGCAGTCTTCGAAGCACCAAATTCTTGGAATGGACACCAAGTACAAGATGTCGTCGATTTACGACCTGCTGGACCAGATGATCCGTGGCAACCTGATATTTCGAGTGTCCCTTGGTCGGTTAAAGGGCCTTTCTTCACTTCTATCCTTGCAATATTTGGAAATTATACTTTTTTCGACCACATAGCTAATGCCAGTGACACGCACGATACCAACTTGGAAATCTGACAAGCACTTAGGATGCCTTTGACGGGGTTATGTACCGATATGGCCGGCATGTGTACGCCCTACAACGCCTCATACCGTGGGAACACTCTCCTCGATTGTGTCACTCCAGGCGCGCACGATCGCTCGAACCCCAACACCGATCACAAACATCCAGATGGGACACCTGCATTCTATCTTTTTCTTGTCTTACAAAAATTCAACAATTTGAACTCGACCATCGCAGCCCTCACATTAACCAACTACTACAGCAGTCGAGCAATATTGGACCCTAGCATGAACTCGGATAGATTTACTGCTTACACTAGTCCCGTGCTCGGAATCCAAAAAGTCCATGTACCCCTGGCCGGCTTAATTTCCATCAGCATTCTGATCTTGCTTCAACTCACTGGACTGTTCTCGCTTGCCTTATATGCCAGCCAGCATGCGACGTGGACAGATTTGTTGGACAGCTTCGCGCTCCTAAGACTGGGCGCCGCGATGGCCGACGAGTTACCGCTGATCTCTGCGTCGGAAGCCAAAGAGCTGGCCGTTCTTGATGAGAAGGAGGGGTGGGTAGGCGATGCTGGTAATGCGGAGAGGGCGCGCATGCTGCGTATTGGGGGGGAAGAATTTGCTATGGAGGATACACCGTATCGGTGCGCCGAACAGGGTAGGACTATCAGATTCAAGAAGGGAATATAACGGGATGTTAGTGCTGTGTCTTTCTCATGGATATCGCCTCAGACACATCGTCATCGGTAGGCAGATATTTATCACATGATCAGACACATTGCCAGCGATGATAATAGATATGGCCGCTAAGTGACTAGTCTGCTACCGTTGGCTCATGCACAACGAGTGTGAAGCCTTCTGCAGCAGCTCTAGTGCCAAAAAAACCCCCATACCTAGGCGGCACGGTCCCGGGGAGTATAAACAAAAAGGGTCCGCGATGGGACCGTTGGGAAAGCTAGATACACGATCTTCGGAGTCCAAAAGGATCAGAGAACAAGAGCAGATTCTGGGGGGCTAACATTACTAATGCTGCTTCAGTCCCTTTGATTGACAGCTTCCCCCTCACACCAATCCCTAGCTGAAGTAGCTCGAGTAGTGAGAGAGTATCTTGTGAGGAAACACATATTCATGCAGAAAAGTCGCGGTGCGGACGGCATCAGGAACGCGTATGGGACGAGGTTTAGAGTAAATCAGACGCGAAGCCATCATAGAGCTTTGTGACAACTTGACTAGGGCTGCTTTGGGCCAATGCAGGCCACCCTTCCTCACCCAGGATTGAACAAAGCCTTCATCAACGAACGCAAGAGGACGACCACTGACAAATCTTCAACGAAGGGTGCAATGATAGAATTCGCATTCAAATCGCAAAATCCACAGATGATAGGTCTGTGAGCCACCATACCGCCATCAATATCCCTAGATGTCAAACAAGCTGATTGATCATAAACATATAACCCGACAGCTTGCTATAACCAGTGGGTCATAGAGGTCCCCACAATCAGACTTTCGCAGGCATCGAAAACACGTAGTCCTCTGAGAAGTCGTCGATTACTGAGAAGAGGCCTGACGGAGGTGGTTCTGCAGGACATGACCAGACGACTTAGGTCCCCATGATCCGATCTTGATTCTTCTTAATTCTGGAAAATGAGGTGATACCCACACTGACTGCCATTACCCCCGTTGCAACGAGCTTCGCTTCGTCGCTGTTGCTTGTGGCTTTTATGACGCAGATATACACCCTCATACTCTCCGTAAGCTCTCCACGCCGTAATATAATGAGTACCATATCAAACTCATAGACAATTCAGCTCGATCCGCACGTCCTTAACTCGCTGGGCGAGAGGGAAATGCGAAACCTGTTCGTTGATTGCTATTGGCTTTGACGTATTCTTACGATATCGCGATTCCTGTCTACCACTTATCCAAAAGCGGGCGCGTTCACTCCACTCGTCCTTACTATGCTTTTTCGAAGCTTTCGCTGAACCCAGTATTGACGACGCCCGGCATACTGCCAGCCACAATTTCAAGTGAGCTCGCTCACCTATTCTGAAATTGGGGTTCGATGGTGAAGAAGATTCGTCGATTGGCAGGGTTCCTAGGACGCAAATTTAGTAGCGAGATGCAGAATTGTATATGATAAACGAGTATCTATGCCACTACCGACAGGATGACTCGGGGGATCTAAGCGGAATGCGAGCGGTGCATGACTTTCGATATACTTTTCTCTATAATTCGGAGCCATTGTTCGACTCTCAATATCAGCTGTTCAACAGCTTTCCAGCATCGAATCTTCCTCCGAAGAAATATCATGAGGAGGCTGCTATGTCGCTATTCTGCTGACGGCAAAATGGAGGTTACATTCTTTGAGATATCTAATACTTGCGACCAAGCTGAGCGAGCTGGTGCCAATGTAAGTGTTAGAAGAGCAGCAGGTTGTTAGTCATATCTCTGCTACAGTCCAGAATGTCAGTTACAAGGATGACAATTCCATGATGGGTCTAAATTTCGGCGTGCATCTTCCTGACTTCTTTATCCCATGGCTTCCAGCAGATCAACAAGTAGAGCTCTTTGAACGAAACTTTTTCCGCATCAATCATAGTCATCGGATTTCGCAGTCAAGTGGAAGAACCGACTGCGATTTCGTACACTGCAGTTCCGATCTCCAAGTAAGCTTTGGCATAGTTGCACCCTGGCGATTTCGCTCTGTGGGCGCTACTATTACGGCTGTCGTCGAGAATACTATCTCAGATCGTTTAGTATAGCTTGAGATCAGAACAGCATTGTGAAGTCTTCAAATTTCCAAACCACATCTGAATGTTCAGGAGTGCTTGAGACGGGACTGTCGTCTATCTCCCATTGAGTTCATGTTCCATTCACTGTCGCACCGGTTTTCAATCAGGCAAAGCTATAAACGTTGTCGAACATGACACATGACCATCTGTTGGGACTGGGCCAATTAGGCCATTATTGATGGAAGTAACGTGATGTATTGAATGATTATTGAGGAGGACACGCTGCATCGTGTAGAGTTTTACATCACTGATTCAGCCGATCTCTAACACCATCTAGCATCGGTGACGTACAGGCATCTGCCTCTATTCATTCACACCATGCGTCGACGGCGCCACGACGCACAGGAAGACTTGAGACGCAGTAAGGTGAACCTCGTGAAGTTTTCATTCAGCAGGCGCTATATACTATTGAATTGAAGCAAGCACTTTTGAATCTTGTTCAACACGGATCGACAGTTTCACGTCTTGCGTAGGACGAAGCTTGCTGGTTACCCCTCGAGGGAGGATTTAAGCCCCAACGCCACGTCAAGGCCAAGCTTATGTTGGGGTGCCTTTTAGCGTCTATGCTTAGGACGTGAAGTGTGAGGGGTGACAAGAGTGGAGAAGAATGTTGATGGGAGTGTAAATGAGGGAAGGTTGTGTGCGTTGCGATGGTGTGGGTGTGCGAGGATGGTTGGGCGGGGTGTCGGCGGGGTTGGGGGGTTACAGATGAGGAAGAAGATCCGTGGATGGCAGACGTCGAGGTTGTCGAGGTCCGGTTTGTGTCGTTTTTGATTCGATGTTGGAAATGTCGTGCTAGTGGGTGCGGCGAGTGTCGAGCTGGATTTTGTTGGGTTGGGGCCGAGTTGTTGGGAGGGGACTATGAGGGCCAGGAGCAGTTTTGAGTCTTGCTCGGGACGTAAAAGAGAGTAAGAAGATCCAGGTTGCATGGCAATGGTCATTCCAGGGTTATCGAAGGGTGGGTAGCAAGTTCCTGTTGTCAAGTGTCGTGCTGAGTGTCGGATGCTCGAATACGCGGTTATTGTTCTGTTGGATTGTCGACTTGCGGCGGTTTAACGTCATGCCCAGGACGTAAAAGATAGGTAAGAAAATCCAGGTTCAAAAACAGTGGCTGTTCGAGGGATGTCGGAAGGTTGATAGCAAATTCCTGTCGTCAAGCGTCGTGCGTAATGTCGGATACTCGAAGGCGCGGTTGTTGTTGTCGGTAGTGTCGAGTTGCGGCGGTTTAAAGCCATGCCCAGGACGTAAAAGAATGTAAGAAGATCCAAGTTCCGCTTCGTATTATTTTCTCTCGTGGTTGACGCGCCACGCATGGGCAAGATATTCAGTGTCGAAGTCAACGGCAGTCGTTGTCGTTGTGGTCGCTGATGTTCGCATACAAGTATTTTCGACGTCAATTGTTGTTGTACCAAGGTGTCGGTGTTTGCAAAATGTGGTATATCAATGTCGAGAATGTCGAGTCTGTCGTTCATCAAATGCCGAGAATCTACAATGCTCTACGGGACATGCATGTTACGCAAGGTGTGAGGTAGATGCTATGATAAAGACAGTGTACAAGAAAAAGAAAGGAAAGACCACAAGGGTCACCAAAATGGGTACTCAAGGTGTATGAAAGAAAAGGGGAATTGCTGGGAAGAAGGCTCCCTAAGTAGTAACGCCAAGGACCTAAAATTTGTGTTGAGTGGTGGTGAGTCACGTTTTCTTTCAAAGTGGAGAAGTGAGTGGGGTTAAGGAGTAGTGTTGAGTGATCCACTTTCCGAGAGGCAAATTTCTGGTGTAGAGCGAATATGTGCGCATCCACCTTCGAGGCTTCTCTACCACGGTTTACCTAATTGAAATCGAATCAGATTGGTCAAGAAAGGTCCCCCTCATGAGGGATTCTGCCTTCCGATGGGTGGATACCCATGCCATTATTGCCAAGACAGTGTGCAGGTGAATCTTATAGAGTCACTCGTATCACGCGGCAATAAGTCGTCGAGTGTTCGGGTTTCGAACTACTCCTCTGTAGACTGATCATCTCGTCTCTGCATCCGAGTCGTATTCATCGACGCCAAAAAAGGTCTAAAGCTCAGGGTTTCGTGATAGGCAGAATTGCTATGCCTGCATCTTCGATTTGTTGCATCCGCTTGGCGACGGTGGGGTGGGTTGTGTTGTCGCCGAGCACTTTGATGCGATGGGAGTTCGATTCTACACGAAGGTCCCAATTTCTACGATCATTACGGTACGCACGATAGAAACTGCACAAGATAATACAATGAGTAAAACGTACCAAATACACCGCACAAGGGTGGGTTGCTTCTCAAGAGCGCGGTCCTAACACCTCAACACAAATCCCCGTCATCGCTCCGCATCAATGGGCAAATCGATGCTCCACAATCTCCAAGCACGAGGGCATTCTTCGCTCAATGGCTCATAGGGCATCTCGTACCACACGTTTCCTCCACCAGCACTTACATTTGACGCTCTCAGGTCGAAATCCACCGCCACATTTACCCAGCATTGCAAGGTGGTCGTACCATTCTGTCTAATGACAGCTTTGTCAATCGCGAAGATGATGGTAGAGGCGATTGGCATATCTGGGGTCGAGAAGCCACTGGAGCACCGAATTATACTTGCCGGCATGAGGGATGTAGAGCAAAGTTTCTTTTATTCTGGACGGGACTTTTGAGGAATTCGACAACAGCATAGATGCCAGCGAGCCATTTGCCGCTTACTGGCGATGTATATTTCGAGCAGCCATTTGGACGGACGGGATGTATGGGTACAAGCGTACTTTACTCCAAATGATACCAAACACCACAATTCGTACTAGAGCGCCTGAGATATTCAGCAATGGCTTCCCATCCGTCTCCCAAACCATTATGACCTTGTGGGTTTGTACCCTCCGATATGAGTTGGACCCGACGTAGCTGTAGACCCCGCCCTTTTTGAAGTATAACAGAGTTTCTGCAAAATTTATCCGTAACCCGTAAAATCCAGAGTATATAAATATTATAATTTAGTACTATTTAATAACCAACTATCTAAATAGCCTAAAGCTTTTATATCTAACTTATTAAATAGTCTATTATAATTAGTTAACTATAAAACTTATTATTACTATTTATATTATAATAGCGTTTTATTTATAATATTAGTCTTTTATATTAACCCTTAACTTTGTTTATATCTAATAACTCTTATTCTTCTTTATATACCTTAATAGTTAGTTATTTAATTATTAATTAAAAGGGTCTCTTTAAGATATACTATTTTAAATAGTATTAATAGGGCTTAATTTAATTAAGGTTAGAGGAGTTTAATAGTTATAAGAGAACTATTAATCTTAATATATTAAGAAGATCCTTTTATTATTATATATTATAATTAGGGGCCTTATCTTATATTAAGAAGTATTTATTATACCTCTTAATAACTTCTTTATAAAATAGGATTAATTATAATAAAAGTGTATATATTTAATAGTAATATTAATTAACCCCTCCTTTAATATTTTTATTCCCCTTAAGTAGGATATTATTAAGCTTTAAAATATATTTAAGATATTAGCTTTTAAGTTTCTTAAATTACTTAACTAAGAATTACTCCTTATAACTTGTTATTATATTAAATAGTTTATATTTTAATAATTAAGATTAGCCTAGTAGGAAGCCTTCTCCTTAATAATCTCTTTATTAAATATATAATATAGATTATATATTTTAGGAGTATAATAGCCTTAAAATATTATCTTAATATAATTATATTAATATATATTAATATAATTTAAATAGTAAACCTTATCTTTTTAATATATAACTTAAATTTAATTTCTTAATTCCCTTACTTAAATTAATATCTTATTATTATATATTATTATATATTCCTTATCCTTTAGCTTTTCTAGCTATTTATTAATAAATTATAAGTATCTACGCTTCTATTTTAGACTTAAGGGAGGCTTATATTAGAGTAGATATTACTTATATTTAATCCTTATAAAGGTAGAGTTAATAGCTATTAAAGATATTATATATTTAATCTTATATATAATAATAACTTAAGGCTTATACTATTAGAACTAATTCTTAGTACTATATTTAAGTAGCTATTATTAAGTATATATATTAATTATTAGAGGTCTTTTAGGCCTAAGGCATTATTAATATACTTATAATAAAAAGGGGTTAATATTTTTTTTTTAACTTTTCTAGCGCGTTTTAATATATTTTATATAGATTTCTTATTATAATTAAAGCGGGCCGCTAGTTAATAATTAAATATATTAATAATATCCTTAATAATTATTAAGGTACTACGTTTAACCTCTAACAGATTAGGTATACCCTTAGTATATCCTATTAAGTATAAGGTATTTTAGAAGATTTAGTGGGGGAAACGCGAAAACGCGTTTTCTAGAGAACGACTAGTATGCCGATAGATTAGATAAAAACTCTGTTGTACGTGGCCGCGCCCACGAACCTAACATCATATGCTGCGCCCCTGGAATTCTTGGGACTCACGCCGACCAATCGTGCTGTAACAGTAACATCTCCATCTCACCTCCCGCTATGTTGGTCAGTAAGACTTGGGACTCGAACAATTGATCAGCTCGTCACCAATGGCGAACTACGGCAATTTATTTGTCCAGCTCGGCTGTACGCACGCATTGCCGTACGAGGGAGTAGATCTTCAACTAATTCAAGACATCGCTAGACCATCATAGCTGACTCTCGGTGGTTCCCCATCGTACAGAGAACCAAGCACATATTTCAGATCTCCTACTTTGTCTTCCTTGAGATGTTCCAGCTCTCCCCGCCAGATTCTCAAGGGTTGGACCCAGAGCAGCACAGTGCTGCTTCCACCTAACACCTCCGATAATTGGAATCTGGTTGAGAAGAGGTCCCAGTTGAGATCGTGTTCCTGTAAAGAAGCCGTTCGAATGCGTACCGGGCGTCTACGCTTGCAAATTTGTACTTGGACAGGATCTCGGCCGCTTTTAGCCTGACATCAGGAGAGCTTTCCCACTCGATGTATCCATGCCATCCTTTCATTTCTGCGGGCAAAGTGTGCTTCTGGGTGATTGTGCTCCCATGGAGAAACTCAATCGCCACCCATTGCTCCTCCAAATATCATTCTGCAAAGTTCTACCCCGATCGTGTGCGCGGAAGCCGAGAAAGCAGGTTGGCCATCTTCATCCTCAATTTTCAGGACTGCAACATTCCTGACAATAGCTCTACAAGACTCTCTACGCTATTTAAGAGTATCATGGGCTTGAATTAGTAGGTACATACCAGGCAATGAGGGCAGTTTATTGTATGTTGAACTTTGATGTTCGCGCGCAATGGATTTTGTTGCACTCGCGCCAGTCATTTCTCAATCGATTGTACAACATAGATAAGTGCGGATCAACTTCTTGACATTCTGTTGTACGTCATGCCATCTTCATCCCCTCCCATCATCGAAGTCGAAGGGCAGTGCGGATACATCTCGAATTGCTCGTAAATATTTGATCCTGACTGTTGTCTTTCGCCTTTCCCCACTCCCACCTTGATACTCTTCTTCCTATCTCATACCATGAGAGTCTTGAACAGCATGGGTCGTTCTTCCATTAAAATCCTGAGCATCGCCTCTTTCGCTCTCGTCGGCTGGGCAGCTGCAGCTCTCATTGAGAGAGATACCGACATTTCGCCACAAAACATTCTCAACGTCGATGTCTGCGTTATTGGCGGAGGCGCCGCCGGAACATACTCTGCAATCAAATCAAAGGATCTGAACAAAACGGTTGTTGTGGTGGAACAAAAAGACAGGCTTGGTGGGCATACCAGGACCTACGTTGACCTAGGTTCGAATAGGTCGATCGAGCTGGGCGTTGCGGAGTGGCAGGACACACCCATCGTGAGATCGTGGTTTGGCCGTTTCAACGTCCCATTGTACCAATACAATTTCACCATACCTGGCGTCACGTCAGAATATGTGGACTTTCAAACCGGCCAAATTGCCACCCCCAAGCAAGGCGATCTCTTGGGGGCTTGGGACGCATTCCAGACACAGGTCGCCAAGTATCCGTTCTTGGATTACAGCCTCGACAGTGTCCCTTCGCCCATACCTGCTGATCTGCTATTACGGTTTGGTCAATTCATTACGAAGTACAATCTTCAAGATGCAGTTCCCTATTTGAGCCTCTATGGTCAAGGTTGGGGCAATTTCGTGACTCTGCCGACTCTTCTCGCTATTAAGTACTTCCCTCCGTCCTTTTTCAGCCCGGCTTCTCTATATAGTGGAGCACCGGGAGCCTTGGCCGCCAAAGACAACAGCCTCATCTACGAAAAGGCCACGAAAGAGCTGGGATCCAACGTTCTGTTGAGCAGCACAGTTCTGTGCATGGATCGGAGTGCTGCTGATTTGGTCAAAATCAAGGTACAGACACCATCCGGAAAGAAGTTCATTCGCGCCAAGAAGCTTATCTCTGCTATTCCACCGCGTAAGTAAATTTCTGAGTATTAATCACCTCATTGGAGATATTCGCGAGCTTTGAAACACGACTTAGGAGCATCAGCTCTAAAAAATTGTCTCATGGCTTGTTTCTTGAATCCAAGAGGTCATGCTGACTCCGCCATTCACTTAGTGATCGAAAATCTGAAGGGATTCGATTTGAATGAGACCGAGGTCCCGATCTTTGACAAATTCCAGGGCCACTCTTGGTACGTTGGCCTTGTCAACAGCTCTGGCGTTCCCGACAATGTGACATTGATCAACTACGGAACGAACAATACCAAGAACTTCAACATTCCAGTACTACCAGGCGTCTATGATTTGTTCGCCACAGTGGTGCCTGGCCTTCACTATTTCCTCTTCGGCGGCAACGATTCTCGGCCAAAGTTCACTCAGTCCCAAGTGATGACAAGCCTTCAAGACACTCTCGCCCGCATGCGAGCCAAGGGTAGCATACCGAGGTCATCAGGAGCCGCAAAGGCACTCAACATCATCGATTTCTCGAGCCACACGCCGTACGAGGTTTTCGTGTCATCGGACCAGATCGCCAAAGGGTTTTACAACAAGCTCTTTGCCCTGCAAGGCCAGAGAAATACGTATTGGACAGGCGCTGCGTTCGTGACGCATAGTTCGGCTGCGATTTGGAACTACACGGATCAATTGGTGACCAAGATGTGGTCTGAATCTTTGATACTTTGATAACTTCCATAGTCTTAGAAGGCGTGACGACGTTTAGAAGAGATCCTTGATATAGCTGTAGGCCCGCTCGAATCAGTGACGTAGTACGGCTTAAGAGGGCATCTCCGGAGGTTGGAGCATAGCTATTTCTGTCTTGAAACAGCATCTCAACTTTGAAGGACAGCCAATCAATCGCTCCGACATCTCCAGTGCACACCTTAGCGCCTGCCAAGACAGGGCCCCCTCAAGATCCAGGGTCCAAGCCACGTCTGCAGCTCAGCTGTCCCACCCTCGTGATCCTCACTCTCTCATAAATCCAAACACTCCTACATCATCCTACCACCCACAACGACAGCATCCTAACCTCACATCCACAGCATCCTACAATCACACAAGAATAACATCTTTCCCAAATTCAAACCCCCAACAAACC
>JAABUK010004053.1_pt1 | contig 24189 bp, 1 predicted proteins | sample 5559141 | NCBI WGS metagenome assembly JAABUK01 (sample SAMN10711869, study PRJNA513367) | rock metagenome | isolation source: Antarctica rocks | place: Antarctica: Victoria Land, Pudding Butte nord | collected 2016-01-03
CCCTATCGACGGTAGCGACCCCCCGGAACCACCCCCAACGCCAGTAACTTTTGATTCCCGGATTCGATCGATTCGCGCGAAATCTACGCGGGGGTGACGCCCGGGCTATGCGACACCGGATATATAGCGACGTTTTACCAGGTGCAATTATGCGGTGCGACAGCGACAGGACTTTGGCCATGAATGGAATGGGGCCATAGTTATGAATGGAATAGGGCCATGGCCATAAATGGAATGCGCTATGGCCATGAATGGAATGCGCCATGGCCATGAATGGAATGCGCCATGGCCATGAATGGAATGCGCCATGGCCATGAATGGAATGCGCCATGGCCATGAATGGAATGCGCCATGGCCATGAATGGAATGGGGCTATGGCCATGAATGGAATAGGGCCAGGGCCATAAGTGGGGCCATACATGGGGGCCATGTTGGTGGCGCATTCTAAATTTAGGTATTCTCACGAGCCAAAAACATTCTTAGGAGCGCTCACAGGGACTAATAACGCTCGAGAGTCGGGATATAGTATTACCCCGCTTAACCAAGCTTAACCGGCTTAGGTGCGCTTATAGCGCTCAGAGCCTACCCTATACTTTTGTAGATGAGAACGGTTTATTATTTAGTATACTAGGATAGTATACGATATAAATACTCTAATTAAACGTTTATTATTATATTAAATAACGGAGGTATTATAAGAATAATACCTTTACCGGATATTAATCGATATAAATTAGAGTATCTAATTAAAGTAATATAAATAAAAAGGTAATACTATTAATTATATCGTTTACTAAACTCGTTAAATCTATAATTATAAAAAAGTAATAAAAAACTTTTATTTATAATTTAAGAAAGAACTATATAAAGTCTTTAACTCGTTAATAATAAGAAAAAGTCTCTATAATAGTACCTCTTTATCCTAATATTAATATCAATCGTATTTTCCTATTATTTTATTATTTTTTATTTATTTATCTATAATTAATTAATTTAAATAATTCTTATTATCTAGAATAAAATAATAATTATATATTCTTTTATTCTTTCAAGATAAGCGCGTAATCCGCCGATTATATTAAATATCGAAGAATTATATTTAATTTATATCGAAATTAATATTATAAAAGATATAAATTAGAGTTACTTTAATCCCGAGGGTATATTTAATAAATAAGAGTACGCTACGGAATAGGGAAGGAAATTTTAACTTTTTCGAAAATCGAGGAAGAGAATTCAAAAAATTAGGATAAATATTAATATAAAAAAAATTCCCTTCCCTAAAGAAGAGAAGGGAATAGAGTAAAAAAGACCGATTCTCTTCCCTATTTATTCCGTAGCGTAAATAAGAGAAAGCGAATTTTATTCTATTTTATAAATAGCTAGATAAATTCTTTATTTCATTTAATTTAATCTACGAATAAATTATATTATTAAAACTCGCCGGGGTAGTATTTCTCTAATTATTATATAAATATTAATACGAGTTTTATACTAGATATTATCCGATAGATTTGAATTTATATATAATATAACATAGGTAACGACGGGTAAATTAATAAAGATAATTAATCTTTTTAATCTACTATAAATATTCTAGCCGAGTAGATTAATTAGTTTTTTTAATATTAGTAATTTAAATATATCCTTAATAAAGTAGTCGAGATAATATACGTAGATATTATTTTATAAATATTTATTCTAGTCCTTTTATTTCCTCTTTAGCTCTAGGAACTTTATACGGGGTTTATTATTATTATATTTAAAATTTATAAAAAACTCTTTATCCGTTAATATTAGATTTTTAATTTGAGTAAATATTAGAAAGTTTAATACTACTCCCGTGGCGCGAAGTTTATAAATCTTTCTAAAAATATTATTTTATAATTATTATAAATATTTCTTTACCCGGCGCTCTAATAGCCGTCGTAAATCTTTAATACTCTTTTTACATTTTTTTATTAATTCGTAACTTTTCTTTATAAAGTTCTTCTCGTTAAATTTCCGTAATAAAATAATAGATTTATCTTATTTTATAAAGGGGAAATTTAATAAGTTTAATTATACTCTCGAAATTTTTAATAAAAGATATTCGTTTAATTTCGATAAAATAAAGAATTATTTTATTTTATTTATAACCGCCTTTTCTATATTCTTATTTAAATATATATAAACGAGTAGGTTCGTTATCCTTTAACTAGTATCCTTAACTTTATAAAGTTTTATATATTTAGTAGACGAATCTTAATAATACTACGATTATTTAATTAACTCGATTATAATTATATAATTTTTTAAAATATAAATTTATAAAATTATTAAAAAACTTTATATAAAAAGTAAATTGTATTAATATATATATTTATATATTCTACTTAATTCGGCTTTTTTAGAATTATTTTTAACGAATTTATTTCGAATCTACTCTTTAATATCTTTTTTAATATTTTGGATATATCTAACGATAGTACCCGTTTTAGTTTTTACTTTATAAAATTCGTTAATAAAAATTTATCTTATAAAGAAATTATATTTAAAGTTAATATCTAGTCGATTTAAGATCCTTTTAATTTATATATTATATAAAACGGGATTATAAATAAATAGAATTTATTATTAACTAGGTTTTACGATTCTATTTAATTTATAATATAATAACTTAGTATTTTCGGAGGTGAATCGTTAAATATATTAAAATACTTTTTTTTAGTTTAGATATAGAAATATTAAAGTCTTAAATCTTTATTATTTATATTAATTTATTTAGTTTATTCTTTTATTTAATTCTCTACTATTTTTATTAAGATAATAATTAGAGTAATATCTTATATAAAACGAATAATAATATCTTTATATTTATATATATAAGGGTAACGAATATCTAGTCGACTCGTAGAGAAATAAATATCGCCGTTAATTTACAATTATAACTCGTATAAAGGGAGATATTTATAATAATAAATAAAGTCTTTAAATTCTTTAAGATCCTGAAATTCCTTTTAAATATTAAATTAATAATAATATAAATTAAACTAATTTTCGGTAATAAAACTAAGGAAGATATTAAATATTCAAATCGAATCGGATATTAATATAATCCGATTCTATAATATTATTAGAAGAGACCTAGAGTTAAGATTAAACTTTACTAAATCCTAGATTATTATTATTATTAATATTTTTATAATAACTAGCTCGCCGCCTTCTTTAAATAATATTATAAAATTGATAAATATATTATTTAGGAGATATTATTTTATTAATTATAATTTTCTACGACTTTAACTCTCGTATAATATATATATTATAGATAAATTTATCAGCGGGTTTTAACTAGAATAATTTTTTATAAATATCTATATTCTATTATTTAATTAGGGTCGGTCCTCTTTATTAATTATAATAAAATTACGGGGTAGATAAATTACGAGCGAATTAAAAAATAAAGAGTAAAGAATTTATAAAATTTCCTATTTATTTATATTTATAAATATTATATCTACCTCGGCGATTCTCGCCGAGGTTATTTTCTTTATAATAATATTATATAAAGATAGGTTCTTTATTTAATATAATTTATTAATAATTAAATCTTTCGGCGCCTCTTCTTCCTTTTTATTATTATCGAATAATATCTCGATAAAGATTTTAATTCGTTTAATAAGAGAAAATAAAAACGGATTCGTTTTATAAAGTTATTAAATAGTAGGAAGTAATATAAAAGATTTCTTTAAATATTTAATAAAAGTAAAAGAATTTTTTATCTAAACCTTTTCTCTTCGCGGGAGAGGATTATAATATTTTTAGATATACTAACTAATTACGAACCCGGTATTTTTTATTAATATTAATAAATTTATTAACTAGTATCTTAATTATTATATAGGATAATTTAACTAACGGAGAGGTTTATATATAATATAAAGAGGTTATTTAAAACTGAAGCCTTATTATATATTAATTAATATATCTTATAGGACTTTATTATAGTTAATATCTATATATTCGCTAGGAGTATAATACTAGAGTTTATTATAATATAGATTATTTTATTTATCCTAAAAGTATTTTATTATTAAAACGTCGATTAATTTATTATAATTAACCCGGAATTATACCGGTTTATTATTATTCTTTATATTATCTTTATATAATATTAAATCGAATAAATTAAATCTAGTTATTACGATTATACGAGATTCTAAAAAGAATTATCATAGGATCTCTAGATATTCGAGGGGCGAGGTATGATTTTTTATATAAAATTTATTTTTAGAGTAATTGTTCTCGGTCTTTTTAATTTTAAAATACAATAAGTTTTATAACTCCTCGGATTCTTATTTAGGTTAACGATTTATAACTTTAATAATATTTTCGTTAATTAAATATAAAAACTACTATATTCTATTATCTTTAAATAAAAAAGGATAATTAAATAAATTGAAATTAATAATAATAATATCGATAATTTAATAACGAGTAATCTTAGTTTTATTATTATATAAGTTTTATTTAATATTCTTATTTTTTATATTCTCCTCTTTAGCTTTACTATTAAGGATTAATACTTTTATTTCTATAAATTCTTAAATTATAAAAGTAGCCGGATAATAAAAAATATCTAAATCGATTAAAACTATATTTAATATATTATAAAAAGAGGTATAACGAGAGAAATAAATAAAATAAATAAAATAAAATAAATAATTATTTACTTTCCACTAAATATTATATTATCGGAATATTTATATAAATCTATACTCTAGTACTATCAACGATTTATAATTATTATTAAATATAATAATAAATTTAGGCTATAATTATTCCTTAATTAATATTCTATTATACTTTAAATTAGAAGCGGTAGAGTTTACCTATAATTAAGAATATAATAATTATTAAATATAATCGCTAGGGATATAATAAGTTGATATATTATATTTTTATTAAGCGGAGGAATCCTTATATTAATAAGTAATTATTTTATTTTAACGGTAAATATATTTTATAAAAAATCCAATAAAGAGGTAAAGAGATAATATAAAGATTCTTATAAATTTAATATTAAAAAATAGCCTTTATATATTTATTAATTAATATATATAAACTCTTTAAAAGATCTCTTTCTCTAATTTTAATATTTAATTATAGATTTAATCTAGCCTCTTTCTCGTTTAAATAAATTAAATAATATATAAATTATAAATAGAGGTTATAGATAAAGGTTAAAATTAATAATATATCTCTAATTTAGCGCCCGTTAATAGTAGTTTTAAATTTCTTTAATATATATCCAAATAACCCTAAACCCCTTAATTAGATAATTTTAGGCGTATATCGAGTTAGTAGATAAATATTATATTTAAAACTTCTAGGGCGCCCGTCGAGCGCCCTAAATTATAATTGAGTTATTTTTTATTTTATTAATATAGTCTACGCCTAGGCCTAAGTTCTTAAAACCGGTTTTTAATTTCTTAATAAAAGGTCGCTATTAATAATAATAATAATTATAGAACTTTATTTATTCTAATTTTATAATAAATCTAAACTATTATTAATATATTAATTATATACACGAGTTACTAAAGTTATTAAATTTATTAATAATAACCTAGAGTTATTAGATTTATTAATAAAATTCTATTAAATTTATTCGCGTAAACGATAACTCGGTTTTTAATAGGAGTTAATAAAATTTATTAATATTAATAATAATAAATTTATTATCTTTTCCCTCCTACTTCTATTATAATTTTATTTTATATATATTATTTATAAGAGTCTTTAGCGCGGTTTTAATTTCATATTTTCATCTTATTTTTATTTATTATAATAATAGTAATTCGTAATTTTTCGTTATATTATTAAATTTTTAGAGATAATTATTTCTAGCGCTTTATTAAATATATTAAAAACTATAATAAATTTCTATAATTTTAATATTAAACAATCGTCGTCTTTTTTCGATTTTTTGAAAATTATTATTAAATATATTAACTTTTTTAAAATACTTTGAGTAATATCTTTACCTAAAATAAACCTAGAATAAATAAATAATAATATTTATTATTTCCGTTTTTATTATAGTTTTTACGAATTTATTCGGGATTTTAATTATTTTTAAAATTTAATATACTTTTATTCTAGATATTTTATATTTTATATTAATAAACTCTAGATTTTATTCTATTAATATTCTAATTAAATTTATTATTAATAAGAAGAGAAATAATCTTTTCTATAAAACTTTTATTTTATCTTTAAAGTCTTTAGTTTTTCCTTTATTATTATCTTTAATAATTTAGAATTAAAAGAATTCTTTAGAACTTTTTAATTTACGAGCTTTTATACTTTTATTAATTTTAATAAGATTTTAAATATACTCTTTCGTTATAAAATATTTTCATTCTTTTAAATACGCGTATTATCCCGTTATTCGCCGTTTATATAGTTTATTTTATTTAAGTATTTCGATTTCGTTTATATTTCTTTATATATTTCTTTATTCTTATTATAATATTAATATAACGAGAGTTTTAATATAAGTAAATTCTTTAATATAAGTAAGATTATAGATTATTAAAATTAATAATCATTTAAAAAAAAGTATTTTTATTAAATATTAATTAATTTTTAAAATTAATTTTCGAATTTTAACTTCTTTAATATTTAATCAAAAAATCTTATATTTTATTTTACTTTTTCTTAAATAATTTTATCCTCGATTTTCTTTTAATTATAATAAATATATAATATTACTTTCTTTTATATTTACTCGACTTATATTTTTATTATTTTATAATTAAAGTCGTAGTATAAATCTTCGCGGATTATAAAATTATTTATAATTTAATATACTCATTTTATATAAAATAACAAATCGACTATATTTCCGTATTCTCAAATTTTTAATACTTTTTATAAATTTAGTTTTATCTTTTTTCTTTTATTATTTCTAGGAGTTAATTATAATATAATATAATAAATATATTATTTTATATTATTTTATATTATTCTAATTAAAGTAATAAGATTAAAATCTCTTAAAATATATCTTTATCCTCCTCTATTAATATTTATTTTAATAGTAATAATATTAACGGATTATTATCTATAATCTATTATATTAATAATAAGTTATATATATTATAAATTTAAACTTTTCTATATTAAAGAATTTTTTTTATTAGATTTATTTTTCTTTTTAATCCTATTTAATTAAAACTCCCCTCTAATTCTTTACTCTTTAAATATAATCTTTATAAAATATAAATTACTTTTATAATAAATTAGTTCTTTATTATTTATATCGATTCTTTTATTTATATAAAAGTATATACGGGCCTCTAGATCTCTTTTATATATTAAATTAATATTATTATTATATAGTATTTAAGTAGCCGGAGTCTAGTTTAACTCTTAAATAATTATATTAATAAATGGAAAACCGGCGCTAATAGCTCGGGGCCTAAACGTAATTTATTTAAAGCGCCCGAGGTAAGCCTAGAGTTTTCAAACGGCCTCGAATATACGTCGAGCGTTTATTAAATAATTATCGAGCGGTTTAATATATTAAAATTATAAAAGAATACTTGATTATTTTATAAAATTATAAGAATACGTAAGATTATATATTATAAAGAATCTATATATAGATCCTAGATTATATAATTAAGATATATAATATATTAAATTTTAGTATACTTTAATACTTTTAATCGAATATTATTATTATAAAAAAACTAATACCGGGTAATTATAGTAAATAGCTCCTATATAATAAAAATCCCGTCTATTTATATAAAATATTCCTAATTTTAATAAAACGCGATTATTTGAAAATTTTATCTAATATATAATATATATATATTATTCATTAGTTAGAATATAGTTATATAGATTATATAGGGCGAATACGATACTATAAATAAATTATTATAATTAAACGGGATATAAATAAGTCTCGATAATAATACTACGAGAAATATTATTATAGGGGGTAATTATAGGCGTTAAGCGCCTATACGAATAAGATATTATAATGTTTATTTATAAATAATACGAGCGAATCTTTAGAGGCGTTAGTTTTAAGGATTTTAAAATAAAAGTTCTAAATACCTAAAGATTAACTAAATCTAAATAATAATATAAGAAATATAGCGGTGTAGCTTTAAGGGTATATAGTTATTATAAGCTATCTACTTTATAATATATTTAAATAAATACGAGTTAAATTAGAAGTATAAACTACCTAGGGCGTAATTAATCGAAATCTTAACTTATATTAACTTTATAATTATAGATAATAAGGTATTTATTATATTCTTTAGGGTTAATAAAGATAGCGGTACCTTAATAGTATTATATATTTATAGGCTAGGTACTAGTACCGACCTATAATTTAATCTAGGTAGTAAAGAGAGTTAATTAATTAATAATTTAAGATATTTATTTGCGGAGTTTATTATAGTAATCGCGCTTTTTAGGATTTAGTAGGTTTTTAAACTAATTAACTTTATTATTCTTTATAAGGAATAATAAGAGGCGAGTATATATATATATCGACGTAAAGAATTATATATATACTAGGAATTCGGATAATTTAATTACTAAAATATCGTTATAAAGTTTAAAAGGATCTAGATTTATATTAAATATAAATAAACTTAAGATAATTATAATTTTTAATACTAACGATTAAATTTTAAACTTTTATAATAATAATAATAAGAATTAAATATACGAAGAAGGTAGAATATTTAGAATTTTGTACTATATATAAAATATAGAATAATAATAGTAAATAAATAATAGTTAGGGACTTATTACCTAATTTTAATATAGTTAAAAATAAAGTATAACGGAAACGGGAGTTAAATTAGGTATCTACTAGTTTTAATAATATACCTACGGTTTTAGTAGTATTCTAGTTATATTATAATAATTAGATAAACTCCTAGGAGGCCTTTAGGCCTAGGGTTTAATAAAATATATTAAATTTATTCTTATTTAGGGCCTTTATAAGGCCGTCGGTTATTAATTTATCGGTCGGGACGTATTTTAGGATAATTTAACTATTTATAATTTATTCCCGAATAAAGTATTAATTAATATTAATATATTTAGTTCGGGTATAAAATTAGGGGTTCTTCGCGAGGGCTATAACCCTCTAGTTATAATAAATAATTATAATTTATATAATAGTTTCGGATAATTAGGTAAGTAAATTACGTAGTTAAATAATTATTTTAAAAACTTGAATCTATTTAATATATTTAGCCTTATAGTTTAATAGCGCGATAATAGGCTAACGCTTTAAGAATTAATTAATAATACTACTACCGGTATTAAATATATATTTTAAAATAGAACGGCGTATATTATAGTCGCCGGCCTAATCGGTATCGGTATATTTAAATATATAATTTAGAGATCCTTTATATATAAGGTTATAATTTATAATAGTTTTCAAATATTAAAAAATCTTTTTAATAATAGTCTAATAAGTATTAGTCGGATTTAATCTATACTAACTAATTATTAATACTGTATATATTATATTAGGGCGAGTACCTAGTATAATATATATAAAGAATCTTATTACGGATTAGTATTTAAAGCGGAATACCGCGAGAGTAATATAATTATTCTTTATTTTATAAAATTTAGTAGAGATATTTATAAAGATAAACTATAATTTATATTTTTATATATCGAATCTTTTTAGAATTTATTTAATATACCTAATTTAATTAAATCGTAGGGTTTTATTAGGGCGGTTATATAAAATAATTATCTCTAAATAAAAAATATATAGGCCGAGGTCTTTTATCTAAAAGCGATTATTTAATTTTAATTTAATTTAATTAATATCGGTTATTTTTAAGCCGATAATAAAAAGAATATTTATATAAATAACGATAATAATATTTATCTAAGGGTTAATAAAGATACTAAAATCAATATTAATTAATTCGAAATTTAGAGACCGTAGGAATTTAATAAAGATTTTATATTATATTAAAAAGGATTAATATAGCCTATATTAAACTTTTTTAAACTTATATATTAATGAATATAGGCTCGCTCCTATAGATTATTTTATATAAAGTTCTTCCTTAATAGCCTTATATAAAAAAGCGGTTTCAATATTTATTTATTTAATATTCTAGTTATAGGTAGTTATTAGGGTAAAGATAGTTTTATAATTTATTAATTTAATTACCGATACGAAGATCTCGTAGTAATTAAGACCTTTATATTATTCGAGACCCCGTACTACCTAGTATAGTTTAATAAATTATAATAATCTTATATTTATAATATTTAAACCTAGGTATAATTTATAATTATTTTTCAATTACTCGTATCAACGGGTTTCTTTTTTATATTATATATTATTATTATATAAATTTACTCTAGTACTTTCGTTTAGGGGTTAATTATTTCTATTTATTTAATTACTTTCTTTAAATCTTATCTTATCTTTATTATTATATAAAATAAAATAAAATCTTTTCTCGTTATTTATTTTACTCCGATAATCGACTCCGTTATTAATTAAACTTCGTTCGGGAATATTTTATTTAATCAAGAATTAATTATCTTCTTAAATTATCTCTTAATCTCAATATTGTTTATTTTAATTAATAATTACTTTACCTTCGCGTTAATTATTATTATAAAAAAAGAGGAGTTCGTTTTAACTATATATCTTATTAAATTAAATAGATTTCTACGGGTAATATTAATCTAGCTTTATATTAATAATATAATATACTCTTTATCTTAAATTCTTCAATCTTTTATTTTAATAGTTTTATTTAAAACTTTTCTAATTTATAATATTCTATCGATTCCTATATATAATTAAGAATTATTCTTAATATAATTTATATTATATTTAAACCACTAAATCTTTTTTATTATACTTCCTTATATTTTATATTCTTTATAATCTTTACTATTATTACTATTAATTTTTATATAATTTTTAAATTTCTTTTAATTTATTTTTTTATTTTATTTTTTTTATTACCTCTTCGTTATTATATCGGAACGCGTTCATCGGTAAATTTTAAAAGTAAATATTAATATATTTTAAATATTATTAGCCCTATTAGAAAGCCGTTTACGGGTTTATATTAAAACTCTATATTAAATACCGACCCGAGGTTTAGTAGGATTAGTAAGTCAGGGGTCTAGGTAGGGTCCTATTAATAAATAATATTTACTATTAATAAGTTTAATAGGTTTAGTAACTTAATAAATCGTTAGTAATTTAAATATTAGACGAATAGGCCTATTATATACCCTATAATATACGTATTTACATGCGCATTAATATACGCCATAGTATGGGTTATAGTATAGACTATAGTATACCTTATAGTATACGTATGGAATGCGTAAAGGTATTTTGAATAGTATACGATATATACCCCCTATAGTAGCCTCTAAAACATTAGACGAAAGCCCCTATAATATACGCAATCATAGTATACACTAAGGTATGCGATATACTATGATATTTATATACGCGCTTTCCCTAGATATACCCGGGTAACGCCCCCGCGAGAACTTTCGTTAAAATTTATTATTCCGGGCCCGGTAGGTCGCTGGCGTTAATAGTTATTATTAAGAATCACTACCGTTAATAACGTCGATTATAGAACTTTATTTATTTTAACCCTATTATAGGGCTAAGTTATTATTAGTATATTAACGATATATATAAATTATTAAAATTACTAATCTAGCTAAAATTAACCCGGAGTTATTAAATTTATTAAAAGTAATTTATCTAAACCCCTAATTTACTAAACCTATTAATAGGACGCTAGTAGTTTTATTCGTAAATTAAGGCTACTAGTAACGTCTTATTAATAACTTTTATTTAGAAAAATTACTAATAGGACGCTACTAGCCCTATCCGCGCGGGCGGTAACTCAGGTTTTAATAAAAGTTTTTGAGATTTACCGATATTAGTTTCTCTTTTATTCTAATATTATAAATATCTTTTTTATTATCTCTCTTTACTCGATTTTACTCGTTACTTCGTTAATTATTTATATAGAAACTACTTCTTATTTCGCGAGTAATTATATTAATAAATCTAAAAAACTCTTATTAAAACCCTAGTTATCGACCGCGCGGATAGAGTTACTAGTAGAATACTAGTAACTCTAAATTACGAATAAAGTTAATAATATCCTATTAGTAGATTTTTTAATTTTAATTATTAATAAGATATTATTAAGAACCCTAATTTACGTATAGAGTTACTATTATTCTATTAGTAAATTTAATAAATTAGAGGTCCGAGTAATATCTAATTAATAAATTTAAAACTCCGGGTTAATTTTAATAAAATTAGTAATTCTAATAACTCGTATATATTATAATTATATTAATAGTAACTTAGCTCTATTATAGAGACAAAATAAATAAAGTACTATAATCGTCGTTATTAATAATAGCGGCCCTTAGTGATAACTATTAACGCTAGCGATTTACCGGGCTCGAAATAATAAATTCTAATTAAAATTCTCGCGGGGGCGTTATTTAGAGATATTTAAAGAAATTATATATATAAATATTATACTATATTATATATTATAGAGAGCTTTCGTCTAATATTTTAGTAGTTACTACGGACGGTATATATCGTATCTTATTTAAAATACCTTTACGTACGCTATTATATATACTATAAAATATACTATAACTTATATTATAATTTATACTATTGCGTGTATTACAACGTATATTATAGGGTATATAATAAACCTATTCGTCTAATATTTAAATTATTAACGATTTATCGAGTTACTAAACTTACTAAACTTATTGATAATAAATAATAGTTATTAGTAATAGATATTATTTACTAATAGGACTCTACCTAGACTCCCGATTTATTAATTTTACTAAATCTCGGGTCGGTATTTAATATAGGGTTCTAGCGTAAACCCGTAAATAACTTTCTAATAAAATTAATAGTATTTAGAGTATACTAATATTTAATCTTCAAATTTACCGATATATAATTAATCTCGTTTATTCGTTCGTACTCGCCTAGTCTAAGATTTTAAATATTTAGTTAATAATTATTTAAAAATTAAAAATTAAAATTAAAATAACTATAATTTTAATTTTAATTAAAAAAACTCGATAATATCTTTAAATAATAAATCGGACTAGAAGATATTAATATATATATAACGAATTATATCTTTAATCTTTCTTTCAAATTATAATATTATATACTAGTAACTAAAAACTCATTTATATTAAATTAACGGAATCGAATTTTTTAAATCTTATTATTTATATATAAATTTTAACGGACTTCTTATAATATATAATACGATAATAATATATAATTAAAATACTATATTATTAATAATAAAGAAATAAAATATTTATATATTTATAATACAATTATAGAACCTAATAATATTAATTATATATTTTTATTAAAAAAAATATAACTAACTAGTAAATAAAGATAGTATAAATATAGATAGTAGTTATATACTATATTTATATAATTATAATAAAAGAAGTTATCGTAACCGATTTATTTTTAATAAATAATATAAATAATAAGTTAATAAAAGTGTCGCGGAAGATATCGAGTACTCAGCGATTATTAAATAAAGAATTATAATAAATATCTAAAGAATCGATATAATTAAAATATTAAATTATAATAACGAGGTATTATTATATTATACGAACTCTATAAATTAAAATAGAATAAGCTTTTTAGAAGTTAATAATAAATAATAATAATATATATACGTAATTCTTTTTATATAAAATAAACCTAAATCTATATAATATTAATTAATTAATTAATTTATACGCCTACTCAAGTAAAACTATTTCGCTTATAAGGGAGTTCTATAGAATATATATAATACCCGATAACGTTACTAAATAGCCGTTAAAGAAATCTTTTAAAAGAATAAAAACTTTAGTTTATCTTTAATCTCGGTTCTAGATATTTTGGCCTACTAATTAATAAGTCTTTCTATATACTACTAGTTCTTCTTCTAGGTTTCTTCTTCGCGTAAATCTTTAAAATTAACGATTTTATATTAACCCTAGATAACTTTATTATCTTATCCTTTATATTTACCCGTCCTTTTAAAATTTATTATTTATCTCCGTTACGAGCTTAAGCCTTTATAATATACGTAGGTATAACCGTAGCTAAATATTATATATTTTATTATACCGGTACGCTAGCCCTATTATCTCTTTTTATTATTATTCTATACTCTTTCGCCTTTATTCTTAACCGTATATACGTAGTTATTTTTTCGTTATAGCGGACTTTACGTCCCGCCGGTATTTTAATATAATTACCTAGTTACTAGGGTCACGACTCTTATATAGGTATTAGTATCTAAAAATATAAATAGAGGTCTTTTTATTTATACGAGTTTCGTTTTACGTACCTATATTTTATTTATTTATTAACGGCGGAGGAAAATATTTAGTCCTATAAGACTTTATATAGCGGTTATTTTATAACTTTTAGAGTAGAGGGAGCCCTTTATAATTCGAATATTACTAATATTTAATAGGTAGTTAAACGGGAGCCCTTATTTAGGCCTAAGATTTCGGCTTCGTATATATATATTTATTCTATACTCTTTTTTATACGTAGGTATAGTAGACGCGTTCTTTTCGTAATCCCCTTTTTCTAATATATCGGGCCGCGACTACGGTTATTTTTCTAATTAATTATATCGTAGAGGGTTTATTCTTTATCGCTTTAATTCGTCAAAAAAGAGGGGGGGAGGAGGAGGAAGAAGAGGAGGAAAAAGAATTTCTTTTTATTAATACTACGGTCGCGTTAAAAATATAGATACCGCTATAAAATAAATTTAACGCGTCGCGATATAAGATCTTTTAGCTCTCTAGACTACTATAAATAATAACTAAAAATTCGTAATTAATAGGACGTATACCTAGATCTCGTTACTAGCCCTATATAATATTAATAAAGATATAAAATTAATATATTAGTATTTATATTAAAAATTCTTTATAAAGAAAATTTAGAAGAAAAAATTAAAATATATTAATTTAAAACTCTTACGTTAAAGTATATATAGAAAACTTATATTTATATTATAAATAAATTTATAGAAATTACGTTACCAATCAATTAATAAACTCGAATATTAGAAATATACAAAAATATATATATAAGAGATTAATATAATAGTACGTCGATAAAATGAAAAACGGCTCGATTATAGTTTAGAGCGCTCGACGAGCGCTTAGAGAGTTTTAAATACTATATTTATTTATTAACTCGACGTACGCTCGAGGTATATAATTGAGGGGCCTAGAGTTACTCGGGCGTATATCGAGTAAATCTAAAACGGGCGCTAGATTAATAATATTCTATTAACTCTAACCTCTATTTATAAATCTTATTTATAGATATAACTTTATTCTATTTATAATCAAGACTCTTATTTATAATTATAATTTCATTATTATTATATTTTTATAATACTCGTTATCGTACTCTTATAATTATCGTTATTATATAATTTAATATATAGTTTAAATATTACCCCCGCGAGAATTTTACCTAAATCGATTAATTCCGGGGATTAAAACTTATTAATATTAATAATAATTCCGAGGGGTCGCTATTATCGATAAAATTAATTATAGAATATTAAAATTTTAGGTAATAAATTACGTAAAACTAGAATTCTTAAAATAATAAATTTAAAATATATTCGTTAAGAATTCGATATTTATTTTATTATAATCTTAGGCGCTCGTCGAGTATTTATCGAGTATTAAACTACTTGAAGAGGTACTCGATATATATACGAGGCCGTTTACGCGCTCCGAGTTTATTTTAGATATTTAAAATAATTTACTCTTAATCCCCGAGCCGTTAAAACCGGTTTTCGATTTATTAATATATTAAAGAATAAAGTATTAAAGGCGGAGCCCGCTTTATAACGAATATTAAATATTTTTATTATTATTTAATCTATTAATAGACTCTTTTCCGAATTATTTTATTAAATTTAGAATTTCCTCGAATTTTTATTAGTAGATAATTCTTTTATCCTTTATCGAGTAATATAGATAGATATTTATCGTAAATAAGTATCGTTTATTTTTAAATAGAATAAACTAGAATATTTAACGAGTCTACGAGTTTTCTAATTAATCTCTAAATTTAAATAAGGATTTAGTTATAAAGTTATATATATATATTTTAATTAATTAATTATAAATACGTATCGGTAAATCTGAAAAGTAAATATTAAAATACTCTAGATATTATTAACTTTATTAGAAAGTCGTTTACGGGTTTACGTTAAAACTTTGTATTAGATATCGATACGAGGGATAGTAGAATTAGTAAATTAGAGTTCCGGGTAGAGTCCTATTAATAAATAATATTTATTATTAATAGCGTTAGTAACTCTAATAATTATATATATATATTAGTAGTATTTATAATATTTATAATATAGATTTATTATTCTTTATAAATTTTATAAATTATTTAAATTACTAGTTATTACGTCCTTAAATATCTCACGAGTATTTAATATTATTTATATTTTATAACTTCTTTAGGCCTTTCTTAACCCCGAATTTATTCGATTCGGACGACTTTAATAATTTACCTATATACGTAGTATCGTTCGAGTCGGATAATTCTAAAATATAAAAGAATTCTTATAACTCGACGGATTCTTAATAAATATATATACTCGCGCTTATATAAATAAGTAACTTAGATCTAGGCTTGGGATTAATATAGAGTAGAGTAGAGATTAAAGTATAATCTCTACTCTAGCCTAACGGGGGGATCTATTAATATAGAGTTAAAGATAAAGTTTTCTTGAAAGATCCCTACTACGCTAAAACGGATTTCTAGTAATTATTATAATAACCGTTTTAGTAATAAAATCATAGAATAAAAATAAAAGAATATTTTATTCTTCGACGATATTAAAATTTATAAAGAGATAAAATAATATAAAAGTTATATTTACTATTTACTCCCTTCTATATTATACCCTACTTTTATTAGGTATTACGATATTAAATATTAAAAATTTAAAAAAAAAATCTCTTTATAGAATAAATTTATAGCCTCTAATTATCTATATTAATTAAATATCTTTACTTTAGATAGTTATATACTTAATATAAATTATATAAAGATTAGTATCTTATATTATTAATATAAATAACGAAAGATTAGGATAGAATTTACTTCTAAATAATTATAATTATAAACGATTACTAGTATATAACTAACGACTCTAATATAGCCGAGATTATTATTTTATATATAAGCCGTTAGAAAGGGAGTTTAGGAATTAGTAATTTAGTAGTTTTCTAATAATATTTAAGTTCGCGTAGAGTAACGACTAAATTATTTAGATTAGTCTTAATTATTATAATAATTATTAGAATTTAATCTACTACCCTTCTTTAATACTTTATATTTACGTATTTATCTAGGAATATTAAATATAGGATAGGTAGAAATACTTCTTAATTAATTATTTATAGAGGATTTAAACGAATATACGTATAAGACCCTAATACTAAATATTACTAAATATCTATTTAGTAAATAGTTACTAAATAGTCCTATACTCTTATATTCTAATATTTTTACTCGAATGAAATTGTTTATTAAAGAGTCTCTAAAATAGCCCCGTATTCCCCGTATTCTCCTTATTTTAAAATCGTTATAATAAACTATAAAGATTAAAACCGTAGTTTATAAAGATTAAATTATAAGTCTAAATTATAATTAATAAAGACTAGGTTATAGGGCTAAACTATATCGGTAGAGGTTAAACTAGAAAAAATTCTATTTTTTAATAAAATATAGTATTTTGAAAATTTTATCTAATAGTTAACCTATATATACCAAATTTAGGTATATTAATAACTAGGTCGGGATATTAATAAACGATATAAATATTATAAGAAAATTATTAGAAATAGTTATATACTTTAAGGTTCTACGGGGAAGCGACTATTAAAGATATAAAAACCACTCACGATACTACGGGGACCTTTAAGTACTACGGGTATAATAATATATAACTATAATAAATATTTAAGGGATATTATAACGATATATATATTTATTAATAAGAGTTATAAAAGGGTTAAATAAGAATAGTAAATTATAAAGTAATTTTATCGTTATCGTATATAGCCTAAAAGTACCTAGAGCGAGTTATAATATATCGTTATATACACGGACGCGATTTAGTTGAAATTTAAAGAGTATACTTTATAAAAGCCTTAAATAAGGCCCTAAAAATTTAATAATATTTAATATAGTAATTATTAATTAGTATTAACTTAAATATTAATATTTATTACTAGTTAGGTTATTAAGATCTAGGTTATAAAGCCTCTAGATAAACCCGTAGAGCCGCGTTTTAATATTTATAAATATAGAATAACTTTTATAGGAGTATTAATAAACTCCTATAAAGAGTAATTATTATAGACCTAGAGTTATATGAAAAGTATTAAATTTAACTTTAGGAAGAGCTTTAGTTAGGTCGTTAACGATCTACTTTATAATTAAAATATAGCGGAACTCGATTTCGCTTATTACGACCTTTTCGCGCTAGAAATAGTACTAGATCGTAATATACTTAATACGGTTATAATTTTAGGGTTTTTGGCTAGGGCTATAATATCTTAATTATTATAAAAAATAATTATAATAAACGTAAAATAAACTAATAGAGCTAAATAGGCGGTTAATTTAAACGACGTAATAGCGAGTATTATTAATATATATTAACTTAAATCCCTACTAGGATAAAGTATATATATAATAAATATTAACTACCTAAATAGTTTTTTAAATTAGAATTTTTTTTTAATAACCTAGGTCTAATTAATATATTCGGCTTTATAGGATAATAATATAATAATCGGTTTACGTTTAAACTACTAGTTAATAAACGTATTACCGAGATTAAATATATAACTAGAGATAAAATATCTTATATTATAATTACCCGCCTAATTAATATTAATAAAACTCTTTAATAAGGCGAGTTAACCCTAGAAAATTAATTTTAGGTATAATATACCGCGTGAATAATAAAAGATACGTTTTATAGTAACTTAATAAAATTCATCGGGTTTAGAAATATAACGATTTATTATTAATACTACGTAGGCGATATTAAGCCGTATATTTATTATAGTATATATTAATAAATTAACGACTAACTAATAGACAGTAAAAGAGGTAGGTTTAATTTAATATTCTTTATTAACCGGTATAAATTTGATTATAAAGTTTATAGGGACTTTTATAACTTTAGTTTTAATTTTATATATATCGTAATCTTTAAATATCTATTCTAGGTATATTTCCTAGTTAAAGAATAATATATAATTCGACCGATTACGCGATATTTTAAAATTAAAATAATACGTAATAAGACTAAAATTAATTATCCTATATTTATTATTTAGGCGTTATTTTAATTAAATAATAATATCTTTACTAATACTAATAATTAATATATCGTCGATAAATAATATAATTATTAACTATATTTTATAGTTAAGAGATATATTAAAGTTAGCGCTTAAGGGTATAAAGCCTAGCTTAATTAAGAAATTCGTAAAAATAGTATATTATACTCGAGGGGATTATTTAAGCCTATATAAAGTATATTTTAAAAAATATATATAGCCTAAACCGTTATCGAAACTAGTAAGTTATTCGATATAAATTTCATTATTAATTAAACTATATAGGAAAGTAGTAAATTCATTTATCTATTTAAACTCTAGGTTATAAGTAGTTATAATAGCGAATAATATTTTTAAATTTATAAATTTAATTATTAAAATAAATATCTCGTTAAAATCGATTCTATATTATTTTTTAAATTTATATACTACCTAGCGAGCCTTATAGCGAGTAATTTCGTTAATAATTTTATATTTAAATTTATAAATTTATTTACCTCGAAGTATCTTATAATTTCGGGGTAAATTCGATAATATCTAGATACTATTTACTAAAAATAAATCGATCTCGGTATTTATATCAAGCTACTAGTATATTTTATTAAAAGTATTAAATATAGTTTCTTTATACGTTTTAGGTTTATAAGACTTAATAAGCGAGACTTTTATAAATAAAACTAGTAAATTAAGGAATAAAATAAATTTACGAAACTCTAGATATTTATTTAAAGTTATCGGTATTATAAATATATTAACGCCGGAGCTAGATGAAAGTTAGGCCGGTTCTATATTAGATTTAGAATCTACGTTTTCTATTGTATTTACGCGAGTCGACTCAGATTTAGCGTCGCTAGCGAGATTTATTCGTAATTATTATACCGGCTATAGACCTAGCGCAAGTTATAAATTTAGTATAAATAACCTTATCCTAGGCCTCGGTAATATAATATATTTAATTAGTCGCTATAATAGCGGTAAAGACCGAATAATATTATTTATTAATTTAATATAGCTAGGCTAGGTAGCTTTAACTAGTTATAAATTACTATAATTATAACTAGTACTATAAATATTAATAATATTAGATTCTAAACTACTTTATAGTTCGTATAATCTTAAAACGTCTTTATATCTCGCTATAATATCGCCCCCCTAACGGGGTACTATTATTAACTTAATAATAGAAATACAAGCGACTCTGAGAATCCTGATTTGCTCGGAGCGCTCAGGCCCGCTCGCGAGCGCTTAGAGCGCTCAGGATTATTTGTTTACATGGCCATTACTGCTGCCCCCATAGATATGCGCATACATGGCCATTGCTGCTGCCATAGATACGCGCATACATGGCCCATAGATATGCGCATACATGGCCATTACTGCTGCCATAGATATGCGCATTCATGGCCCATAGATACGCGCATTCATGGCCATTACTGCTGCCATAGATATGCGCATACATGGCCCATAGATACGCGTATATATGGCCATTCTTGCCCCCATAGATGCGCGCATACCCCCATTTATGGCCTATACATATGCGTATATATGATGTTCCATGATCGCCCCTATCGACGGCAGCGACCCCCCGGAACCACCCTTAACGCCAGTAACTTTTAATTCCCGGATTCGATCGATTCACGCGAAATCTACGCGGGGGTGACGCCCGGGCTATACAACTCCGGATATATGGCGACATTTTGGCAGGTGCAGTTATGCGGTGCGTCAGGGACAGGACTTTGGCCATGAATAGGGGCCTTGGCCAGGAATGGAATAGGGCCATGGCCATGAATGGAATAGGGCCAGGGCCATGAATGGAATAGGGCCAGGGCCATAAGTGGGGCCATGCATGGGGGCCATATTAGTGGCGCATTCTAAATTTAGGCATTCTCACGAGCCAAAAACATTCTCAGGAGCGCTCTGGAGCTCTGTGTTAATTATTCAATTATTCGAATAAAAAAGTCGTTATTCGTTATTCGAATAGAGTAACAAGGACGTTATTCATTATTCGAATAATTTAAGACTAGGTTATTCGATTTATTCGAATATTATTCGAATAATATAGAAAAATTTGAATTTTTTCGCTTAAACCCTATATATACTAGTATATTCGCTTAGTAAATTAAAAAATAACTATATCTATATATAGATATAACTATAAATAGTCTATAAATATATAAAATAATTATATTAATTAAATAATAATAGAAGATATTAGTAAAAAATATATATTTAGTATTATTATTAGGATATCTTATTTACTATTACGAATTTAAATAGAATTCTCTAATAAATATTATTTAGAATAATCTAAATAATCTAAATATAAAATTTTAATTTAAGGTAATTAGTAAGCGACGCTAAGGCGGGATCTACGCTAGTAAATAAAAAAACTCTCTACTTTGTTTTCTACTCTTTACTTCTTTAATATTCGCCTAAAATGACTTAAATTAAAAAATTAGATAAGGGGTAGATCTATTTATAGATTCCCTTATAAATCTATTAATATAACTTCTTCTAAAGAGAAATACGGCTCTATTTACGAACTTCCTCCTATCGAAAATTAGTCTTATCTCTTTAAAGATAAATTCTTCAGTTAGACTCTACTACCTTATTCCGAAAATCAGCCTAGAAAGGTATATATTATATCTATATTTAACTATATATAACTGATTTTTATTAATAGGTTAATATTCGCTACTTGGCCCGAAGTTACAAATATTCGAAAATCGAAAAAATCCCAGTCTTAACTAGTAACCTATTCTCTCACTATTCACACACCTATAAGAATATTCCTATAAATAGGACTAGTCTTATAAGGCCTGAAGTTCAGACGGAAGGTATTAATTTTTATAATAATCTATCTTTTTCTATTTATTTATTAATTCTTTCTAGGATCCGATTTAGGTCCCTCGACTTAATCTACACTAACGATCTATCCTCTTCTCCGAAAAAGACCTTCGGATATAGGTCTAAATCAATACTATACCTAATAGGGTTTAGTTTAAAAAGTACTCGAATTCTTTCTCGAAAATAATATCTCTCAGAAAGCGATTTCTAGTAAATCTTTTCGAAATCTACTAGATTTTACTCGAGAGTAGGTTATATATCTATTTTTAGATATATATATAATAATTTTTTTAAATAGTGATATTCCGAAGCTCTATTACGAGAAAATTCGCTCGGAACTTTAACTACTCTTTCGAATCAACTACGAAAAAATCAAATCGGAAGTCGAGACTATAAATTCTATTTATAGAAATTATTTTTCTTTTACTTTCGACTCTTAGACAGCCTCGAACCAAGCCGAATATATGATTATTACTATTCATTATATGAATAAAGACTAGGAGTTTATTTCTCGACTTTTAGAAATAACTCCTATAGACGATCGAAAAGAAGCTACTTATTTATTAGGGATTCTTAACGAGAGTCTAGCTACTTAGGGTATAGAGGATAAAATTCTCTCGTTAGTATTTCATTTTTTAACTACTTTCTTAATTAATTAATTTATTAATAGATTAATAACGGATAAAGCTTCCGAAAATCTAGCCCTATTAAGGACTTTTAAGAAGTCCTATAAAGAGAAATATAACACGACTATATTCTCTTTAGGTTATATAGCTTATACGTTTAATAACGTCGTCGGAGACGTATTAAACTAGCTATTACCTACGAAAAAAGATAAGGAATTAGTAGTAAACGCTATTAATTTAGAGTAACTAGAAGAGGAGGAAGAAGAAGAAAATCAAGAGCTTATTTCAGGTTAGTTTTTTTTAATTTTCTTATTTATTTTTCTAATAGTTTTTCTAATAGATATTTAATTAACTCTTTTATTTTCTTTTTTACTTATTTACTTTTTTATTAATTTCCTTATTAACTTTTCTATTATTCTATAGCTAAATATCCTATCCGAAAAATTCGAAAACTAACTTCAATTTTCAAAAATCAGCACGAATATTCTAGAACCTTAGAAAATCAAATCGAGGTTCTAAATATAAAAGGATCTACGAAGTTAAAAATCGGTACGTTTTTTTAATACTTTTAATTTTTTTAAATAAATCTTTACTAAAAAATTCTATTAGATACCGACGTTCGCTGGAATAGTACTTTTCAGCTACTAGAGACCTTTCTTAGGCTCTAGCCGGCTATAAAAAGTACTATACAACATCTACAAAAGTGCAAGCGACTCTGAGAATCCTAATTTGCTCGGAGCGCTCAGGCCCGCTCGCGAGCGCTAAAATAGCTTAGATTTAACTAGGGATTCTCAGGCCCGCTCAGGCTCGCTCAGGCTCGCTCAGGTTTATTTAGGATTCTCAGGCTCGCTCAGGGCCGCTCAGGGCCGCTCAGGATTATTTATTTACATGGCCATTACTGCTACCCCCATAGATGCGCGCATACATGGCCATTGCTGCCCCCATAGATGCGCGCATACATGGCCATTGCTGCCCCCATAGATGCGCGCATACATGGCCATTGCTGCTGCCATAGATGCGCGCATACATGGCCATTGCTGCTGCCATAGATATGCGCATACATGGCCCATAGATAGGCGCATACATGGCCATTACTGCTGCCATAGATACGCGCATACATGGCCATTGCTGCTGCCATAGATACGCGCATACATGGCCATTGCTGCTGCCATAGATACGC
>JAABUK010004055.1_pt1 | contig 24182 bp, 26 predicted proteins | sample 5559141 | NCBI WGS metagenome assembly JAABUK01 (sample SAMN10711869, study PRJNA513367) | rock metagenome | isolation source: Antarctica rocks | place: Antarctica: Victoria Land, Pudding Butte nord | collected 2016-01-03
CTAGATTCATTGAATCATTGAGATTCATTGAACTGTGCATCGCTGAAAATGCTGATGAGATGTCACGCTGCATAGCTGATAGTAATGCAAATTCATCAAGATCGTTTGCAATTCTCTTTACTATGTAGATGTTTTTGCATTTTAAAGTCTCAATCATCTGCTTTTCTTGCTTGTCATGCATGTACAGATCTTTATCATCAAAGCTTTCTTGCAGATCTTTCTCACACATTCTTCTTTCAGAAAGAAGATTCACTTCAAGCTTAGAAACATGAAAAACAAAGAACAGCTTAACTGAGTTTTCGTGATGATTTTGCATGACTGCTGTGTCACAGTGATTGACATACAATTTTCTCTCTTCAACTTTGATGATACGTCTCTTAATGCAAATTAAAGACTCACTAAAAAGTTGAAGTTAATCAGTCATATGCAAAAAGACATCAGAGTCTGTGATTCAATTGAATTCAAAAATCTTACTGACAATGTTCTTTGACAGAGCTGCAATATTCTCGCTCTCTTCATTCTCATCATTCTCATCATCATCAGAAATTTCAGAGTCGTTTTTCGCATTGTAAACTCTGTGCTTCTTGTATTTGCTTTTCAAAAGCTCAGCGAGAGTTTGAAAATCATCAATGCTCTTGTGTCTTGTTTTGTCTTTGTCTTTGCATTTCTTCACAAGCTCTTGAGCTGCAGACAGATGAAAGCAATCGACTAAATGATGTTTATCTTCACAGAGAAAACATTTTAGAAATCAATGACGCGATTGATCACTGTCGAAGTCTGAGAAGCATTTGCAACAATGACTGGTTTTGCGTTTGTTCTGCTCTCAATCAATACACTCACGTTCATTTCTTCGCTTGACTCATAGCACAGTCTCTGTTATCTTCAATTATGCTTTCTTCTCTTGTAGCTTTTGAAGTTCTCTCTCAACGTTTGACTTGTTCTGCACATCAATGATATTTTGAATGATCATGTATTCATCTGACAGTGATTGAAGTAAGACTTGAAAGTGACGTTCTGACTTGAATAAATTGCTCATGTTATTCTGTGTTGCAATGATCTTTCAAGTCAGCTTGATGAGATGTGTTCATGTTTTTTCAATAAAAATATTCGTCGACATTCTATAATTAATAAAGTTCATCAGATATTATCTCTCAGTGATTTGTAACTTCTCTTTGTATTTGTAACTTAAAGTATCTTAAACCTCTTTTGCTGACATCTTGTTTGCAGTGTGTTCTTGATCATCAATGATGATACAGATGATCAGTCAGTAGTGAGCTTTTGCATCGATTTTTTGACTTTCAAAATCAAGAGATTGAATTTCGCTGATGATGTCGATGATGTTGTTGAGTGTGTTCAAGTCAGACTTGTCTTCAATGATGAATCACAAGTCTTTCTCAATGAGTCATCTCTTCATGAGAGAAAATCATTGATTGCAGTTCTTGCAAGTGAGAATGAAAACAGATCATCATTTGACGAAGAAGTCATCAAAGTTCATGATGTTGATGTAAACTCAGCTTGTTGTTAAAATTGAAGAATAAAATAAGAATATTAAATAGATTGATGAGTGAAGTGAAAAGAATGTAATCTTGTCAGTGATGATGAAAATTTTATGCGTTCTTCAACATGTTCAAGTATGTTTATTTGTTCGCTTTCTTAAGAACTTGTAGTAAACTGTCGATTTGATGTGAGTGCTTATTTACCTTCTTGTGAGATGCGTAGTAAGCTGTCAAATTTCACTGAACTTCTCTAAGTCAATGTACTTATTTGTCTTCTTGTAAAACATGTAGTAAGTGATTGCTGATTGCTCATTTGAATAAGTCTTGTATTGAGTTGCTGAGCATCAAATGCTTAGAATGTTTTGATCTAATTACGTTGAAAGCTTTTTGCTAATTGAGACTCATAATCTATTGAAAGAATAGAATGAACAGTATTACATATGATGAAATTTATGCAGATTGTAGAGAGAAGTCGTAAACTGCTCTATTTATATACTACTAATGTGACTGAGTCGTGACGTGCAGTCTTTTCTCTGACGCTAGTCTATAAAGAGCTGCTAGAAATGAGTTTGTCATTGCACTTTTCAACAACTCATTTGTTTTTGATTTCTTAATTAAATGATTCAATATAGTGTTTTTGAATATAATGATTACATTGAGCAAATGACTTTCATTTGTTGAGTGTTTCTGTTTTCTCTTCAAGTCATTGTTTATCAGCAATTTCAGATTGATAAATGTTTCTGTGAACATCTTTGATGTCATTGCTTTGAGTTCTTTCTGCTCTTGTACAACGTGATATAAAGATTTGTGTTTCATGACTCTCTTTATTCTCTCTTTTTTGATCTGTCGTTTATGACATTGAGAATCAAAGACTCTATGTATATCTCGACACATCTCACATTTTCACATGTCTCAAGTCTGTTTATAAGAACAGTGCTTTGAGCAATGATTTAGCATACAGTAAATGCATCTTTGCTTATTTCTGCATTCATATGTTTTATGATCATAGTCTTGATACTTTAGACACTGATGTGTTCTACAACTCAAATCATAGAACTGCGTGATTTTTATGTTGATCTTATGATATACTCTCTCGTCAATTAACTTGTTCATCATCTCAGCGCTGACTATGCATATCATCAGTAAGATGTATCTCTTCTGTTCACTTTGTTGATCTTGATGAGTGTTTTCATCTTCTTCTTTTTTATGTCTTTAAACATTTCTTCGACTTTAATTTTATGTATCACTATCTTGAAACTGACTTCGCACAGACTTGCATTCGATAAAATCTCTTTGATTCAAAAATCGTTTTTCTTCAGTATTATTTTGCTGTCTTCAATCTTGATTTAAAATATCAGTAAATTTGATTATCTCTTCATAGTCTTTATGTTCTTGCGCGTTGATAGCATCTTGTTGATGTCAATTTCTTTTGTTCATCTTACTATGTTTTCTGTTGTTATCATCATGATTCTCTTGATCTTTTCTTTCTCTTTAATGAAGATCTTAATCTTGAATTTCTTGCAATGATTTTACACTGATGATGCAACATCAATGCTGAGAACAAGATGATTCTCAAACAATGTTATTGACTTTTCATTCACTCTTTTTGCTTAATTGTCAACGCATTTCTTCTTCTTCACGAACTTCTTTTTGAATCTGCTCATTATCTTTTTCAATCTCTTCAACTGATTCTTCATGCATCGATTAACAGTTAACGCAGCGATGCGTTGACACGTCAGCTTTTCTATCATCTTTGTCAATCTCTTCATCTCTTTTCAGAGCATCAGCTCGTTGTTTCTACGTTCGTTGAGCTCATAAAGTACTTGCAGCTTGTTTAATTTCTCATGTATATTCTTTGTCTTAATTGAATTCTTCTGCAAAGTAGTGATACTTATCTCTTGCTCACTCACTGACGTTGCATTGACAACGCTCATCATCTGTCTCTGACAATCAGAATGAAGTGCAAGCATCATGTTAATGATGTTTTATTATCAAAAAAGATTGATGTTAATTGTTGATTCAAGAATCATTTAATGTTTATATGTGATATATAATTAATCATTTTCGTTTCATGCAAGCATTTGTCTTAAAATGCTTGATTATATTGATTGTACTAAATTCATCAATAGCTGTAAAATGATTTAGAATTTTAAGACAATTCTTGCATGAATTTTTAGAATATTCTTTCAATGTCAAGATCATTTGAATAAACTGATTTCAGATGTTGAATTGTTTATTTACTTTAATCTTCTTAGTTCAAAGTGAATTATCTATCTTTCTTTGAATCTTGTTGATGATACTTTTGTCAATAAATATTTGTAATTATCATTGTTAAAATTGAGCATTGATATCAAAACTTCACTCAATGTACTGATTATTCTCTCTTAATATTAAAAGAGAAGTATCGCGATGAATTTTATTCATTACTTCTTAAAAAGTTCATTTTTTTGACGAAAATTTGATTAATGTTTCATGAATCTTGACTTGCAAAGTTATTAGAATGAAAACTACTAAAAGTAAATAAATGATTAATTGAGAAATTAAATTCTTTCTTAATCAAAGATTTTAATAATTTGTATGTTTTATCAAAATTATTACAAATGTGTCAGAATTGAATAAGATCAAAGCTTTAACTTTAATCAATTCACAGTAAATGCTAGCGAGTTCACTGTATATTGATTAGAACTAGTCAATAATTTAGTTGAGATTTGATCTAGATTTGATTCAAATTTGACTCAGATATAACTCAGCATCTTTTTTCTTTTCTAACATCTTTTAATCAACTTCTATTATCTTTTAAATAAACACACTTTTTTGTGTTACGAGTGATAAACACATTTCTAGACAAACACATTTCTTTGTGTTGCAAACATCTTTCAAATCAACATCTTTCTTATGTTTCAACACGTCTTCTTTAAGACTAGCATTGATCTGAGTAACTACTATATAAAGTGTATTCTTCTTGTCTTTTGTATTTTCTTTCTTCTGTATTCTTAAAGTCTTAATTATAACTATCTTTATAGATTAAACATTCTAGTCATGCATGCATTCTGATTAGTTTCTAAACATAATTTCAACATTACTTTAAGAATTCATTAATCACATGATACTGATTTCATTACTCATTAAAATTCACTCAACTGACAATGAGATGAGTATAAAGAGATTTGTGTATTTGATGATCAATGACATCAAAAGACAAAACAACAATAAGAGATTAATAGAATTAAGAAATTAAGATTTTGCATTACTAAAAAATCTACAGCTCATTCAGTACGCGCTCGTTCAAATTGATTAATAGAATCAAGAGATTAAGATCTTGATTGCTTGAGAATCATCAAAAAACTTTCTTCAAATCAGCAACATTCTTCTTTGAAAATTAAACATTAGAACAGCGATCTCATCACATACTGTCAAGCATCGCTCTTTGCTCAATCATCAATTCTTCACTATGACTTGATCATCTGTGAAAAATTTCTTCAAGAATTATCAAAGTCTTTATTCTTCTGTCACTTTAAATTCAATTATTTATTCTAAGCTATCACTTTGCATATTGAAATATCTTAGAATTGACTTCATATGAAAACATCATTAATCTTTGTCTTATTTTCAGACTTTTGATGAATCTCTGAAAGCTTCTACTTTCTGAGATATCAAAAATTTAAAGCAGCTACAACATTGAGTTAAACAAGATTCAGAGATTTTTCTAGAAGATTTGAACAGTCTTTGAATTCAACAAGATTTAAACGTGAAAGCTTGTGAATTATTTGACAAGATATCAAGTGAATAAATATGAAAGATTTGTTTCGAGAAAATGAATAAAGTTAAAGAATGTTTAAATCAATTAAATCAAACATTTCAAAATCAAGTGACTGAATTGCAACATCAACTGCAATCATTTAAAGAAGTCACTTTTTTCTTTTCTACTTTGTTCAATTTCTTCAAGCAATCTCAAAAGCTTTCAAATTCATCTTTGTTTACTGATGAAAAAGAATTTATTTGAGATGATTGACAAGAAAAGATACGTGACAAGCTAGAAATCAACGTCAATCATTTTGATATCAATAAAGTTATTCTGATCTACGTTCACTTCAGAATCAAAGAAGACGCAGTCAAAGCTACTTTAACTTGACATCAACAAGATTCATTGAATCTTTATGTTACAGTCAATGATCTGTTAAATGAACTTGCTCAGCTCTACAATGATCTCGATAAAGAGACAAACTTTCAAAGAAAATACGTTAGTCTCACTCAAGAAAAGAGTAAATTCAATGAATTTTATTTAATGTTTCAGCATCTGTTCTTTTATTTGAAATATCATGACAAACAGTTAATCATTGATTTATAAAACAAGATAGTTTATTGTTTTCATACAGCTTAAAGTAGTCAGTTGATTCAGTCAAAATCTTTTAATGAAATTTGTAGTTATTTAATTCATTTGAACAATGAGCATCAAGTCATGAATGATATCAAAGAAAAGAAATTCTTAATCAAAGTCAGAAAGCAAGTCATTTTTGCTGAGAAATGAGATTCATTGAATTTCTATAGAAAGATCGAAGTCACTACACTCGTTGATCATTCAAAGTCGCATAAAGCGATTTTAACTAACGTCAAAGACATTAATCTACAAGCTGAAATCTGTTTCATCTGTCACAAATCAAATCATACTTCTAAAGAGTGCTTTAATTGATTAAGAGTCAATGCATTAAAAGATGATGAGTTTGATTAATTTACATTGAACTCTGAGTTCAATTCTGATTCAAAAAACTAACTATTTCTTTTAAAATCATTGAAGAGATAGAAATCATATTTTTGTGCAGTCAAATTGAAGTTCTATTGAAAGAAAACTATTTTGAAAAGTCATTTCTGATCAATGCTTCTTTTATCTCTCAAAGCAATTCTTTCAGTCTTCGTTCTTTGATAAATAGTGATTTCATCGTCTACATGCTGATACATGACAAGCTAGTCAATAAAGTATGTCAGAAACTTGAAATACAATCTATATTACTAGCAAAGAAGAAGTTAATACAAAACTATGATGAGAAGTTAACTAGAAAGACTATTATTCATAAGATTCTACTCAATTTTACAATTGAAAGTCATAAGAAATTGACTATGTCAATGCTGATAGTTAATATTGAGCATCATGAAGTCATATTGAGCAAATTCTGAATGAACAAAAATGAAATATTATTAAACATGAAACATGATACTATCATATTTTCTGATCAATTAAATATTTCTATTTCTATTTTTTCAATCTTGTCAAATATGAAGCACTCAAATTGATCATGATCAACTTCAATCTTTTCAGCAGCTCACAGCAAGATCTTTAAGATGCTCAAACACTCAGTTTCATTCATTCAGAAAGAGTCATTCTTGATTCAAAACATAAACATCATTTCTTTTCAAGCATTCATAAAATGAAAAAAGAATAATCAGACAGAGATTTTTGCTATGTTCATCGAAGACATTGATAGAGAAATCATCTACAATACTCAATGCAAACTAAATGTTATAAACGTTTTCTCAGTCAATGAAATGACTCAGAATTTAAAGAATATTAAAGTCAAGCTATCATCAAAATATCAGAATTTTCTAAATATCTTTGATCAAGCTCAAACAAATAAGTTATTGTCTCATTATTCATATGATCATAAAATAAAGCTTACTAGTGAATCAACGTCATCTCATTGTTGAGCATATTGAATGTCTTTTTACAAGCTTCAGAAAGTTAAAGAATATTTAAACAAGAATCTTTTCAAAGAATTTATAATCTCTAGCAAAGCTTCATATTTCTCACTCATTCTGTTCATTTTGAAAGCAAATGAAGATCTATGTTTCTGCGTTAACTATCGAAAACTCAATGCTATTATCAAAAGAAATTGCTATTTTTTATCGCTCATAAATGAAGTAATTAATAAAATAGTTGATTGCAAACATCTGACTTGATTGAATATCATTTCGACGTTCAACAAACTATGAATGCACTCTGATAGTAAGAATTACACTATCTTTATTATCGCGTTAGAAGCATATAAGTCAAAAGTGCTATTCTTCAAACTTATCAATAATTCTGTCTCATTTCAGCAGTATATGAATGATGTTTTATAAAACTTTCTAAATGACTTTTATCAAGTTTATTTAGATGACATTCTGATTTACAGCAAAACTCAACAAGAACATAAACAACATGTCAAAATGATATTAAGCAAACTATGAGAAGCTGATCTACAGATGAATATTCGAAAGTATGAATTCAATGTAGAAGAAATCATCTTTTTAGAAGTCATAGTTTCAGAACAAGATCTTTGTATGAATTGTATCAAAGTGAAAGTCATAGTCAACTGAGTTATGTTGATTAATCTAAAAGAAGTTCAAAGCTTCGTGAAATTTGTTAACTTCTATCGTTGTTTCATTAAAAACTTCTCGAAGCTAGTCAAATCATTCACTCAGTTAACTAGAAAGAACATGTTTTTTGTATGAAATGAAGTCTGTGTTCAAGCTTTTGATGATCTAAAGAAACAAGTCAGCTCAATCTCAGTACTACGACATTTTGATTTCAAACGATAAACTATTCTAGAAATCAATGCATTTAACTACGTCAAAGATGAAATTCTATCACAGTACAATGATGAGAAAGTTCTTCACTCAGTAGCTTTTTACAGCAAGAGCATGATTTTCGCTGAATGCAATTATCATATCTATGACAAGAAATTACTAATCATTATTCAATGTTTCAAACATTGAAGATTTGAGCTTGAATGCATTGAACTACTCATTCAGATATTCATCAATCATCAGACTTTGAAGATTTTCATGAAAAATAAATAGTTAACTTGACGTCAAGTCAATTATTTAAACATTCTATTTAAGTTCAACTTTCAGATTATATTTTAATCAGACAAAATAAACATTAAAGTTGATGCTTTAATCAGAATGTTTCTGATTAACGTTTCTGAATCAACTCAGCGTACTGAATATCACTATCAGATCATTCTGACACTTAATAAAGTAAATATTCTAGCTATTAAATCTGAAGTTAATCTTTATCAGCGAGTAAAAGATGTCAATAAGACAAATGAGCTTTGCAATGAGTATAAATAAGTTATAAGCAAAAATAAGCTCAAGCTACATAGCACTGAATTGAAGCACTGCAAGATTGTTGACAACGTTTTGTTCAGAAAAGATCTACTGTGAGTTTTTGAGAATATGCATACGAAATTGCTAAAGAAAATTCATGATTAGTCTTTCATCTTTCACTTTGACAATTGAAGAATTATTGATTTAGTTCAACGTTTCTACTATTGATCAGATCATCAAGCAACGATTAAATGTTACATTTGAAACTGTCATGTCTATTAACAAAGCAAAGCATCTAGAAATAGTATCAATGAACTTCTTCATTCTCTCTCGATTTCACAGAAACGTTAAAAAGATATAATTATGAACTTCATCACTGAGTTATTTCTATCAGAAGATTATAACATTATTTGCACAATTATATGTTGACTCATTAAGAAACATCACTATGTTTTCTATCATTAAAGAGACAAAGACATCTCAGTTGAAGAAACAGTTTAAATCATGCAATGAAATGTTTATTGACTTCATGATCTACTCAGTTTCATTGTTTCAAACAGAAATTTTCAGTTCATATCAACAATGTGACAAAGTTTTTGCAAATGACTAAAAATCATGATCAATCTGTTAACAGTTTATCATTTTGAGATTGATGATTAATCAGAGTGAGTCAATCAAGATGTTGAACGTGAACTTAGAATCTACTGTAACTACATGCAGAACGACTGAGCGAAATGACTTTTCATGATGAAATTCAGCGAGAATTTCAATATCTTCTCAATCATCTCAATGACTTCATTCTACTTCAATAAGAGTTTTTACTTACAAATGAGTTTTGATTCAAATACAATTAACTACAAAACAACTTGTGAACATCTTAAAGCTAGAAAATCAAATGATATTATCATTTGAATGAAAGAGCTTCTTATCTTTAATCATTAGCAATTGAAAAAGATGAAGCAAATCATTGAAGCTCAGATCAATAAACATAAACGAGACATCATTTATGAAGTAAATGTTACAAGCGTATCAAGATCAATAAGACTGAACAAGACTGAAGCTCTAATCAATTCGCAATGCATGCTAGCGAGTTCTCTGCATAATGATTAGAGCTAGTCAACGATCTAGTCGAGATCTGACTCAGGTTTGACTCAGATATGACTCAACACTCTTTTCTTTCATCAACATCTTGTTCATTTACATCATCTTCTTTTCATGTCACAAACACATTTCTTTCAAGTTTAGCGCAGTCTTTGAACATTACATAAATAGAAGCTTTTGTATCAATCTTCTTCTGTATTCTTAATATTCAGTTATAGCTATTTCTAAAGATCAAGCACTATCAATTCTGACCTTCATTGATTGTATCATTTAAACATGATTCTGACATTATATTAAGAATTCGTTAATCACATGATACTGATCTCATTACTCATTCAACATACTCATTTAGACAGAACAAGTTTAAAGAAATTCATTTATCTGATGATTGATGACAATTGAAAGATAGAACAACACTAAAGAGTTGAATAAAATCAATGACAAGATTGTTTGAATTGCTAGACTACTTATTGCTCATTAAGTATGCAAAGTTCACTTGATTACAAGAATCATGATAAAAAATCTTCGTGAATTGCTCAAGAATCAAACAGATCAATGAATTCAACGATAAAGAATCTTCGTTGTTTGCTAAAGAATTAATCAAATCAATCAATAAACAAATCTCATCTTCTTTGTTAAAGATTAAACATCATCTCATACGTTTTTCTTTTTCAATTGTTGAGCATCGTCATTCGTTCAATTCTCTTTCAAACAAATCTCATTATATTTAATCATTCATTTACTGAAGAGTGTTCTGAAGAATTTTGAAATCATTTCTCTCAAATCTTTGATGCTGATTCATCGAAATCATGAATGAAATCATCAAGTGCTGCATCATTTATTCATGAAGATGATGAATCATTCGCTAAAACGATAATATTTCTCGTGTTCTACGAAATCTGAAAGACTTGAAGTCTAGCTCTTAATGAAGAAACAGATCAACTCTACAAGTTAGATAAACAACAAGAAGACGAAATCAAAGAGTTGAAAACTAAACTTTAAGCTAAGAAAAACACTTCTTCTGATTTCATCTACTCTGAGCGTTCTAGATCTCAAAAAATACCTGATTCTTCGCTGTTTACTGATGAAAAGAATTCTACTTGAAAGAATTGATACGAAAAAATTCAGAATAAACTAGAGATCAACGTCGATCTCTTTTCTAATGAACGAGTCAAATTGAGCTATATACATTCTAGATTATTCAATAATGCAGCTGAGATCACTCAAGCTAGACGTGAACGAGACTGTGTCAATTTCTATAAGATCATCGATCATCTTTTGAAAGAGTTCACTCAGTTGTTCAATGACTCAAATAAGAAAGTCAACTTTCGTAGAAAATACTACAACTTGATTCAAGAATTCAAGAAATTCAGTAAATTTTATACTTAGTTTCAACGTTTATCTTTCTATCTAAACTATCACAAGAAGCAACTGATCGCTGATCTGAAAGACAAAATACACTCTCGTCTTTAATTCATTTGAATAAATCAACAATTACAATTTAATTCTTTAAAAGAAATTCGTTTCTATCTGATTCATTTGAATAATGATCAGCAAGTCATTCAAAAGATCAAGAACAAGATCAAACATGTTGATGATGTTTTAAAGACTATCTTTCATAAAGCGACTGTTATCACTCAATCAGTTGATTACTCAAAGTCTGATCATTTAAAGTCGTGCGACGCGATTTTAACTAACGTCAAAGAAGCAGACATTCTAGTTGAAAGCTGTTTCATATGTCATAAATCAGATCATAGCTTTAAGAAGTGTCTTGATCGATCTACTAAAATCAATGCAGTGAACAATGAATATGATCGCTTTGATTTCAATTCGAATTTCGATTCAAAAAACTAGTCATCTCTTCAAAAGTCATTGAAGAAATAAAGATTATATCTTTGTGCAAACTAGACGAAATTCTATCAAAAGAGAATTTCTTTGAAAAGTTGTTTTTAATTGACACTCATCTCATCTTTCAAAATTGATCTTTCAGTTTTCGTCTTCTAATAGACAGTGATTCAGTCATTTACATGATCATACATTCTAATCTAGTTGATAAAGTATGCGAGAAACTGAGAATTCAATCTATATCATTGACAAAAGAGAAGCTAATAAGAGATTATGATGAAAAGATATTTAAAAAAACAATCACTCATAAAATTCTACTTAATCTCATCATCAAAAGTCATAAGAAATTGACTGTATCAATGTTGATAGCTGATATCAATCATCATGAAGTTATATTGAGTAAGCTCTGAATGAATAAAAACAAAATATTACTGAATATGTGAAACAACGTCATTGTTTTTTTGAATCAATTGAATACTTCTATTTCTGTTTTTTCAATTTCTCTCAATTCAAAGCATTCAAGTTGATCGCGATCATCTTCGCTCTTTTCAATCACTCAAACTAAGATTTCTATGATGCTCAAACGACTTGTTTCAATCACTGCTCAGAAAGAGTCATTCTCAATTCAAAGCATAAACATCGCTTTGTTCAAAACATTGTTAAATCATTCAAAGAAGAACAAGATTGAAGTCTTTGCTTTATTTATGATGAACATCAATAGAGAAATCACGTACAATACTCAGTGCAATTTGAACGCTTTAAACGTCTCTTCAATCAATGAAACAGCTTAGAATTTGAAAGATATTAAAGCGAAGCTGTCATCAAAATATCATGAGTTTCTAGATGTTTTTGATCGAGCTCAATCAAATAAACTACTTTCTCATCGCTTTTATGATCATAAAATTGAACTCATCAATGATTCAACGCTTTCTTGCTGTCAAGTTTATCAAATATTCTTTGTCAAACTTCTGAAAGTAAAGAAGTACTTAAACAAGAATCTGTTGAAGAAATTCATCACTTTCAGTCAGACTTTCTATTTCTTCTTCGTTTTATTCGCTCTTAAAGCAAATGAAGATCTTCGATTCTGCATGAACTATCAAAAACTAAATGTCATTTTCAAAAGAAATAGATATTCTCTATCGTTGATAAATGAGATCATTGATAAAATAGTGAATTGCAAGCATCTGACTAGATTGAACATCATATCAGCATTCAACAAACTGCAAATGCATCTTGATAATGAGAATTACATCACTTTTATCACTGCTTTAGAAGCATATAAATACAAGATGCTATCATTTGAACTGATTAATGAATCGACTTTCTTTCAGCAATATATGAATGATGTTTTATGAAACTTTCTGAACAACTTTTGTCAAGTCTATCTAGATGACATTCTCATTTATAGCAAAATAAGAAAGAAACATAAAGATCACGTCAAACTAGTATTGAGTTGACTACGCGAAGCTGAACTGCAGATGAATATTCGAAAATGCAAATTCAATGTAGAAGAGACTGTCTTTCTAGAAGTCATTGTATCAGAACTAGATCTTCGTATGAATCTCAGCAAAGTGACAGTCATAGTCAGCTGAATTACTTCGATCAATCTAAAGAAAATTCAGAGCTTCGTAAAATTTGTTAACTTCTATCATCATTTCATTAAGAACTTCTTGAAACTAGTCAAATCATTCACTCAGCTGACTAGAAAGAACACATCTTTTGTTTGAAATGAGATCTGTGTTCAAGTCTTTGACAATTTAAAGAAACAAGTCAGCTCAGTCTTAATACTTTGTCACTTTGATCTCAAACAACAAGCTATTCTGAAGATTGATGCTTTGAACTATGTAAAAGATGAAATACTATCTCAGTACAATGACGAGAAAGTTCTTCATTCGATAACTTTCTACAGCAAAAGCATGATTCTTGCTGAAATCAATTATCACATCTATGACAAGAAACTGCTAGTCATTATTCAATGCTTTGAACACTGATGATTTGAATTGAAATGTACTGAACTACTCATTCAAATGTTCATTGATCATCAGACTTTGAAGATCTTCATGAAAAACAAACAGTTGAGTCAACAACAAGTCAACTATCTGAACATTCTATTGAAGTTTAACTTTCAGATCATCTTTAGATCAGATAAAATAAACATTAAAGTCAATGCTTTAATCAGAATGTTTCTAATGAACATTTCTGAATCAGCTCAAAGACTTGAAGATCATTTTCAGACTATTCTGATCTCTGATAAAGTCAATGTTTTATCTGTTGAATTGAAAGTAAATCTCTATCAATAAGTTAGACTGATCACGTCAAGTCGAGTACTCGACTCAAAAAGTATCAAGTTGAGTTGAAATTTTTTTGAAAAAGTGTTGAATTGAATTGAGAAGTTGAACTCAAAAGATTGAATCGAGTTGAAAAGCTTGACTCAACAACTCAATTTGAAAACTCAACTCAATTCAACAAGATATTAAATAAATGTAAATAGCTTGATCAAACAGTCTTCATGATTCTCTTCATAACTTTCTATCATGTTTTCTTGTCATGACTCTTTATCAAAGTTAAACGATCTTCATGTTTTTCCTTCATGTTTTTCTCTATGTTTCTCTCTATGTTTCTCTCTATGTTTCTCGTCATGACTTTCTTCATGTTTTCATTCATGTTTTTCTTCATGTTTCTCTTCATGTTTCTCTCTATGTTTCTCTCTATGTTTCTCTTCATGTTTCTCTCTATGTTTCTCTCTATGTTTCTCTTCATGTTTCTCTCTATGTTTCTCTCTATGTTTCTCTCTATGTTTCTCTCTATGTTTCTCTCTATGTTTCTCTCTATGTTTTTCTCTATGTTTCTCTCTATGTTTCTTGTCATGACTTTCTTCATGTTTCTCTTCATGTTCTTCTTCATATTTCTCTTCATGTTTCTCTTCATGTTCTTCTTCATGACTTTCTATTAAAAGATAATGCAAAAAGGTAATGCAAAAGTCAAAAACCGGAAAAATTTCTATATTTAGCTTTCTTGACGTCAAGCTTGAGTTCTTGATGAATCAAGTCGAGTTGACTCAATTTTCAGTCGAGTCGAGTTGCATCAAGTTGAAAATATGAGCAACTCGACTCGATCTTGATTTAAGTTCAAAATGTCAACTTGAAACTTGACTCGATAATCAGTCTATAATAAGTACATATGATCAATCAAACAGATGAGCTCTGCAGTGAATATAGACAAGTTATGAACAAAAACAAGCTCAAATTTCATATCACTAAACTGAAGAACTGCGAAATCATTGATGACGTTTTATTTAGAAAAGATCTACTGTGAGTCTCTGAGAACATGCACACGAAATTACTACAAGAAGTGCATAATCAATCTTCAATCTTTCATCTCGACAAGAAATGAATCATTGATCTAGTTCAGTGTTTTTACTATTGATCAGATCATTAAGCTACTATTCAATGATACATTTGAAACTGTTATGCTTGTCAACGAAGCAAAGTCTCTAGAAATAGCATCAATGAACTTCATCATTCTCTCTCGATTTCACAGAAACGCTGAAAAGATATAGCTATAAACTTCATCATTGAACTATCTTTGTCAGAAAACTATAACATCATTTGCACAATCATATGTCATCTCATCAAAGAACATCACTATGTTTTCTGTCATTAAAGAGACAATGACATCTCAGTTGAAGAAACGATTTGAATCATGCTATGAAACGTCTATCAACTGCATGATTTATTCAGTTCTATTGTTTCAAACAGAGACTTTCAATTCATATCAACTATGTGAAAAAGTCTTTGCAAGCGACTGAGAATCACAGCTAATTTATTCACAGCATATCATTCTGAGATCAACGATCAATTAAAACAAGTCAATCAAGACGTTGAACGTGAACTTAGAATCTACTGCAATTACATGCAGAACGATTGAATCAAATAAATATCTATGATGAAATTCAGCAACAATTTTAATATCTTTTCAGTCACTTCAATGATTCTCTTTTACTTCAATAAAGAATTTCACTTTTGAATGAGTTTTGATTCAGATACAACTGACTACAAAACAACTCATAAACGACTTGAAGCTAGAAAAGCAAATGATATTGTCATTCAAATGAAAGAGTTACTGAGCTTCAATCATCAACAATTGAAAAAGATGAAGCTGATCATCAAAGTTCAGATCAATAAACATAAATGAGATGTCATATATGAAGTAAATGACTGAGTTTGACTATCTTTCAGAAACGTCAAAACAACAAAACTCTGCAAAGATTTGAAAGATAAACAGCTAAATCTTTATCAAATCACTGCTAAAGTGAATATCTTCTATCATTTTCATTTATCAGTCAGCATGAAGCATCTGCATTCAATGTTCAGCTCAAAGCTACTACAATTGTATTCAGAAGACTTTTTATCAAAACAGCATTCAGAATCACTCAGATTAATCACTATCAAAGATAATGAACATTGAAAGATAGATGATATATTGAACTTCAGATGCTATCAAGGTCGAATACAGTACAAAGTCAAATGAAAAGATCTAGATAAAGACAATAAATGATACTATGTTAATAAAGAGAAATTAAACTGATCACTTCAAGTCAAGTTTTCAACTCGTCAAGACTCAATTCAAGTCAAAATTCTTGACTCAAGTATTTAAGTTGAGTTGAGATGTTCAACTTAAGTACTTGAGTTGAGTCAGAATGTAGATATGAAAACTCGATTCAATGATCAGTCTAAGAGAAATTCAATGACTCAGAGAAAGTTTTGAATGAATTTCATAAGTTATATTCAAACAAATCGCGCTAAATATCAAAATAACTATCAACAAAAGTGAGCAAATAAACTACATTCATGTGAACATGAATTTTTGAAAAGAAGAGTAATGTTACAAGTGTATCAAGATCAATAAGACTGAACAAGACTGAAGTTCTAATCAATTTGCAATGTATACTAACGAGTTTTTTGCGTAATGATTAGAGCTAGTCAATGATCTAGTCGAGATTTGACTCAGATTTGACTCAGATATGACTCAACACTCTTTTCTTTCATCAACATCTTGTTCATTTACATCATCTTTTTTTCATGTCACAAACACATTTCTTTCAAGTCTAGCGCAGTCTCTGAACATTACATAAATAGAAGCTTTTGTATCAATCTTCTTCTGTATTCTTAATATTCAGTTATAGTTATCTTTAAAGATCAAGCACTATCAATTCTGATCTTCATTGATTGTATCATTTAAACGTGATTCTGACAGTAAATGACTGAGTTTAATTATTCTTTAAAAACATCAAAACAACAAGATCATGCAAAGATTTAAAAGATAAACAGCTAAAATTCTATCAAATCACTGTCAAAGTTGAAATCTTCTATCATTTTCGTTTATTAATAAGCATGAAGCAGCTGCATTTGATGTTCAGCTTGAAGCTATTACATTCTTATTCTTAAGACTCATTATCAAAATAGCATTTGAAATCTTTTAAATCATTGACAATTGAAAATGATGATCATTAAGAGATAAATGACATTTTGAACTTTAGATGCTATTGAGATTGAATACAATACAAGATCAAATGAACAGAATTAAATCAAGACAATGAATGATACTATGTTGATAAAGAAGAATTCAAAAGCTTGAAAGAAGTTCTAGTTGAATTTCATAAACTTTATTCAGACAAGTCACATTAAATTGAAAAATAATGAAAATTTGCATTTCATTTGTTTTATTCATGCAAACATGAATTTTTAAAAAGAAAAGTAATGTTATGAATGTGTCAGAATTGAATAAGATCAAAGCTTTAATTCTAATCAATTTACAGTGAATGCTAGCAAGTTCACTGCATATTGATTAGAACTAATCAATGATTTAGTTGAAATTTGATCTAGATTTGACTCAGATTTGACTCAGATATGACTCAGCATCTTTTCTCTTCTTTAACATCTTCTAATAAGCTTTTATTGTCTTCTAAATAAACACACTTCTTTGTGTTACGAGTGATAAACAAATTTCTAAACAAACACATTTCTTTATGTTACAAACATTTTTTAAATCAACATCTTTCTTATGTTTCAACACGTCTTCTTTGAGACTAACGTCAATCTGAGTAACTACTATATAGAGCATGTTCTTCTTGTCTTTTGTATCTTCTTTCTTCTGTATTCTTAAAGTCTTAGTTATAACTATCTTTATAAATCAAACATTCTAGTCATGCACACACTCTGATTAGTTTTTAAACATGATCTCAACAAGAATTAAACATTTTGCAATGTATTTTATTGATAATGCAACAAGATAATGCAAACAATGAGAGAATGATAATGAAGAAATAAGAAATAGTTTTCTTTATTGCATGTAAATCTTTCAAATATAATGATGCAATAAATTCAAAAATAGTAAATCTTAATATTTGATATCATTTTCAATTACTTGATGAGTTGAGTTGAAAATTTAAATTCTGACTCAACTCAAAATCAATATTAAGTCAAGTCATGAGATTGATATTGAGTATTCAAGTTGAGTTATAAGATTGATATTGAGTACTCAAGCGAGTCAGAAAGTAGATATGAAAACTCAACTTGATGATCAGTTTATTATTGAACATGATTTTATTTCTTTAAAATTGCATATAAAAAGCATCTGTGATTGCATGAAGTTCAAAAAGATTTTTTTTATTATGAAGTTATGATGCATCTTTCATGCAATGTATTCATTAATGAAAAATGCTGATAAAATGCTTCATCTTTTTGATCATTTTAAACTTTAAGTGATGTGCAGAAATAAGTTAATCAAAGCTCAGTCATACTTTTGATCAGCTAATGAGCAAGCATTAACATGACTAGAAAGTAAAAAAGAAAGTTGAGTCTATCTGTTCACTCACAAGCAACGCTTTCATCGAGAAAGACTAGCTGATCAGAAGTTCAGTTCTGTGACAGTTCATAAATCATCATTCTTATTCATTGCAAAGCTTCTCATCACGCTCAGCAGCAACTTTTTGAATGATCTTTCTGCTGTATCTAGCTTGTTTAAGCATTCTGCTGATCATGCTTTGACTGATGACAATGTCAAACTTGTTGTACAGAAATCAGATCATGTCATTCTGATAAATGATGAATTGTTGACTGAGAAAGTCAAGAAGCTTCTGAGCATGATACTCACTCAGAATCTTCGATCTATCAATCGTATTAAGCGCAGACATCACATCGCTGAAATGAAGGTGTTTTTTACGCATACGATTGATCTGCTGCCTGATAACATGAGTGACTTTGTGAATGAACGTTGTGCTATCGTCACGAGCTAGGTGAAATTGAATCTCGTCTCTAAGGTTTTGAATAAGAGCTTGAGGCATGATAGGTAGGATTCAGGATTGCCCCCGTGTGAGGCTGAGGTTTGTATAGCTTCAAAAATGAAGCTTTGGGATGTTTTGGGAGTGTGGGGATGATATCTAGGTATTTGCTCTATTTGCACCAAATTTGAGGCTGATTTGTGTGTTTTCCCCGCCAAATTCGCTAAAACCCGAAAACTGAACCAGACTTTTGCATACAACGATACAGTGCTTTTTGCCACAGTGAATGGTAATACATCTTTCAGCAACATCGAGTTCTTTCTGCTATTACCTGAGAGTAACTGGGCTGATGGTAGTCTGGGATGCAAAGGTCAGTATCTAGAAGTTTCGATGACGCCTTTTCTTATGTGGTTAACGTCAGAGCTACGCCCTGAGGCTTTTCAATTCTGCAAACACAAGGCACGACCAAGAACATTACGCGTGACAGGGCTGGTATGTGGCAGCGGAACGGTTCAAAGCCATCAAGAAACCGAGAGGCAGACCCGCTACTCCCAATCTAGAGTGAAAAAAGCATTTGGCGAACGCTTAAAGCGCATATACCAATCTTTTATAATCCTATCAGAGGTGAAGTAAGGAATCATAACGGCAGCCAGGAAGCAATAAAGGGCCGGTACCTGGACTCCCATTGCCATGCCACGCCCCCCTCCATCGCGTTCAATGGTTTCAGTCATTGGATCAGCGCGGCGCTGGTTGAATAAGGCCCCTTTGCAGCCCCTGCACTTTCAGGATGCCAATTTCGAGACATTACCCGCGTCGCGGAAAATTGAGGAGGAAATACACGACGTCTCAACGGGCAGATATTATCCTTTACGAATCGGTGAAGTACTAAATACGAAGTACCAAGTCGTCGGAAAATTAGGATTTGGCCTTGGTTCGACCGTCTGGCTGGCTAATGACCTGTAGTGAGTTGCGTCGTGTCATTGTGACAAAGTACTTACATATCTAGTGAGCATCGTGCGATTGCGCTGAAGGTACTCACAAACGATCAACAGAACCTTGAAGAGATCAGCATCTATAAGCATTTGGTGAGCATCAAATCGAACCACCCAGGACGCCGCCATCTCCGCGATGCACTCGATACCTTCACTCTATATGGTCCCAGAGGCGAGCACCAATGTCTCGTACACGAGCCAATGTGGGAAAGCGCGCGAGGCTTACTCCGGCGGAATACGAGCCACAGGTTCACAGAAGACTTACTAAAAGCATTCCTTTATCGCTTGCTTCAAGCCCTTGATTATCTCCATTCAGAAGCGCGTTTGATTCATACAGGCGAGTATCCTCTCTACCAATAACGCGCGAAGATAGACTCATTATGTTCTAGATATCAGCGCTGGTAATGTTCTTATGGAAATTGAAGAAAGACCACTCGATCATCACAGCATTCATCAAAGCAGAACAAGATCACCCCTCGCCTCGTAAAGAAGTTGATGGATATACTATCTATGCTTCTCGGAGCTTCGACTTGCCGAAAAGTATCGGAGAGCCTGTTCTTAGCGATTTTGGCTCGGCTGTATCTGGGGATGTCGCGCATGACGAAGATGTGCAGCCGAACGTGTATAGGTCGCCCGAGATCTGCTTGCAGATCCCGTGGAGCTACAGCATCGATATTTGGAACATTGGGGTTCTTGTAGGTTGTACCAGAGATCGTCAAGAGGTGAACTGACGCGACTATCAGGTTTGGGACCTGTTTGAGGGGAAACACATGTTCTACGGACAGGATCCTAAAGAGAAACGGTATATGACTCGTGCTCACATTGCTGAGATGATTGCTATGATGGGACCGCCGCCTTTGGAACCTTTGAAGCGTGGAAAGAGGACCGCCGAGTTCTTCACCAAGGATGGTAAGCACTATCGGTACTGACACCGAATGTCTTCAAGCTTAATCTTGTAGGTCAATGGCGTGGTGAAATACCCCTTCCAAGTGCTACTAGCCTAGAGGAGTCTGAGGAGAACCTCGACGGTAGTAGCAAGGAAGCCTTCATTCAGTTTATGCGCAAAATGTTGCAATGGCAGCCCGAACATCGACAGACGGCGAAACAGCTACTACAAGACCCCTGGTTAAATGGAGTTGCTACAATTTAGCCTCTTTACGAACAAGGCTCTCACTCAAGAAGTGCTTTTAAGTCTACGAGATAGCGCGAGAGCTGCGTTTCTTTGGACTACAATAGCATTCATGACACCGAGATGCGTGCTGATACTGCTTTTCCCACCCTATTTGCCTCTTCTTACCGCACGCATGCGCCTATCGCCTTTACTATATGTACCACTGATCTTCGCTAGCATTTTAGCTTAGATTATAAGCTTCAGCGAAAATGACTCCAGCTCTTAAGAACAATAGTTGACAACCTCAAACGTAGATAAAGCTCGCTCACTTCACAACACAAGTCTAAAGGCTTTACCAAAAAGCCAGCACCGCAACGCACCAAGCCTCTGCGACGCCTTCCACTCACCTTACCTGCTCCAAAGTCTTCACCATCCCAGGCCGCCCTGGCGCCGTCTCCGCAAACCTAAACCGCCGGTACAGCCCCGGCGTCCCCAGATTCGCAATCCGATTTCCATACGCCCCCAGCTCCGCCCTCTCCTTGGCGCGCATCAACAGCGCCTCCAGCACCACAGCCCCCAAACCCTGCCGCCACTATGCCGGACTGACAGCCATATCTATCGTACTCTTCTCTGACGACTTTTCTTTTCTCAGAAAGACTGTCAACCTTGATTCATCTAAAGGAGGGATGCCTGGAGAGAACATATGTCTTTTTCCTATCATAAACTCAGCAACCGTGATATATACAAAAGAGACCGTACCTGGTATGGATGACCATCTTTACAGAACCAAACAGACTTCCCTTCAGCAGTATGCGCGTTCTCACGTCGCTCTACCTTGATGTCGATAACACTTGTCGTTAGTTGTGTCTATCCTTGACGAAATATCGGTCGGTACTTGGTAGTGGAGGTAGATTGGGACTGACATATCGTGCCATCGCTTGGGGAACAATGTACCAGGCTGGCGCAAGCATGAGGCAGAGCTTGCACACCAGCAGGCGCTTAGAAACCCTGATCATGTTTTCAAGGCGTCTCTTGGAGAGACAATGGGCGACATGGGGATCATAAGCTTTTGTATATTCTTGATTGGTAACTAGGAAAATGTTTCGATCAAGACTATATTGATATAAATGGGATTCGGGTGAGAAGACTACGTATATCTCGATTTTTTCCAGCACCCTAAGTGGTGAATCTAACTACGCCGAGAGGCTTCACGCATGGAATGCGTTGTCCGGAATCGAAACATCTCCGCAGTACACCTGAGCCTAATTAAATAAAACCAAATGGTTGCCGTAGTATACCTAATCCTAGTCAACGGGGACCCAACACTTCCCGTAGGATATTTTGAGCACTACATATATCCACATTGACTTGCGCTCCACTACATGCTCAGAATCGGTAATTACAAGTCGTGAATCGGGCAAATCAGTCGATAAGGAGAATACAACTTCTGTCCCCGAATTCCGCACTTCTGGTGGGATCGGGAGCTTGGAACGTTTGCCTCCGGCTTGAGGGAAATCGCCATATATACCTAGTATGGTATAGGTCGCGGTATCGACGGAAACTGTCTTTCGCGCATTCGACAGACAGCGGTGAGCTGAGTCTAATGATGACGAGGTCCGCTCATCCTTCTGTTGGCTTTCGACAAGCGTTCCCCTTGGCGTTGGGACGATTTGATGCGATTGGCCAAGGCTTAGTTAGCATTAGATGCATCTTGCATGACACCCGTGCTTCCCTCGCTGCTCCCTCTAAAGCGGCCCTGCTCCCTTTTCTAATCCGGAACGGCTATTCTCAATCCTAGGTAAGTTCGGGGGTCGTGTGATATATATATATAGCATCGCTGTGTGCCCAAACTGACTCTTACTAAGGTCCCGTCGCTTTGCTCTCGCGCCAACGCTCCTTTCGTCTCTTTGCTCCCTCTCTGCTCTCCCTTGCTCGCTCGTTGCTTCCCCGTGCTCCCCCTCAGCCACCTCCTGCTCGCGCTCTCTGCTCCCTCCTTCTCCCTCCTTCAAGGTTACGACTTTAATGGTGGTCCGATGAGCAGTTTCCGATTTCACTAGTGACATTGACTTAAACGATGAGCTTTCAGTCACCCTAAATTGAGTGACTAACCTTCACTGAATATACTCAACCTTTACAACTAGTCAACTCGCGAAGGGGAAGGCTAGAGACCAGCGCAGCAAGTGGTATGAGTTTGATACGAATGCTTTTCTGTTCTTCAATCTTCACGTTTGACATAAGTTGACTCGTTACTGAAAGTCGAAAAGTGCTTATTGAATCATCATTAAAGTCGTAACCTTATACCAGTCATTTGTCACATAGATTGATCGTTCTTGTCTAGAAAGCATTAAAACATGATTTTTTTTTGAGTCTGTTCAGACTAGATAGCTAACTTACGTTTAATTCTGCTCAAAGAGTTTCACTGTTGAAAAATTCTTTTAATTATTCTTCGATAAAATTAATATGTTTTGAGAAAACTGATTACATGAGAGTTCATGTCAGTGTTATCAAGATTTGTCAGTGAGCTTCGTCGAAATTTCAAATTAGTGAAAGCATGAAAGTTGCGAAAGATGAAGCAGATTCATCATGCACTAACGATCAAATTATATTCAGTGTCTAGTACTGACAGCGAAGTGAAAATTTTTAAGTATACAACTGCATGTTCTTGCACATTGAAGCTTTTGGGTATGAATATACAAGGCAGACTAATCATTCACTGGTTTCCGGTATACTTGCCACAGCTTCATCAATTCGTTCGACGTCGGGCCTGCCCAAGTGTAACCACAACGGTGGCTGTATGGAACCGACTCATCGTAAGGAGCCGAAGTCATTCAGTCTCTCTCCATATTCTTGGAATTTTTGCGGTGCTTGCTGGCTTGAGTTGACTTCTTGGTGTCGAAGTCCTGAGGTTTAGCGCGGAAATCTCTGCATGAGCTTATAGCTTCGAAGCTTCGTCTTCTTGCAACCTCGTGCGTTATATATTTAGTTAATTGAACACTTACCATTGTACCTGCCTTACACCCGTGATACCAACAGTCCCAGCCATCCAGAAACAACTCTCCCCTGCCCTTGGCCGTCCTCTCTCTTCTCCCAAGCAGGCATGTCCACTCAAGCAGTACACTTGCAATTACAATTCGGCGCAGTGCCGTTCGAGACCATCAAGCCCTGCTGGCCCCAAGTCGACATGGAGCCATTCGAAGCCGAAATGCTGAAGATGCCGGTGCCAAAGGACGCCGTGCCCTGGCTCATTTGCAGATAGCAATTAGGCTGCGGGC
>JAABUK010004056.1_pt1 | contig 24181 bp, 13 predicted proteins | sample 5559141 | NCBI WGS metagenome assembly JAABUK01 (sample SAMN10711869, study PRJNA513367) | rock metagenome | isolation source: Antarctica rocks | place: Antarctica: Victoria Land, Pudding Butte nord | collected 2016-01-03
CTTCTCTTTTCCCAATCGGCCATTTCCTGTGCTCCACCCGGGGTGAAATGAGTCGACAGCCTCAAACGCCGACTGCCCAACAAGCTTCCGATTTCCGAGAATGGAACCGTCACAGCGGTATTTACAGCTCGTAGCCCAAAGTCTGGCGCTGATGTTACATTCTCGAAGTCATTACCTCGTCTTGTCGTCAAAACTTTAGGTATTTCTATCCATTCTTTCAAACCCCCATTGTCTAAGTCCCACCTCTGGATCTCAACGACACCACGATCGCCATCTCTACCCAGTTTTGGCATAGTAGCGAGTACAAAACCTTCGCGATCTTCATTTGGAGCTCCGGATTCTACTTCGATTCCAATCCCATCTACGACTATCATGCTGGGATACCGATCAAATTGGAGTGTTCCTCTCACAACGTCGCCGTCGAGATTGACAAAGATGCCAACACCCGGTTCGCCAGCCCCGTTGCCAGTCGTTAATAGGAACTCATTTGAGGTGGGAGAGTTTATGTGCGGTACCAGTGATGGTAGCGGTCGCGTTCGAGCTGGTGAGCTTCCGCCAAGCGAGTCAGTCCTTGGTGGTAGTGGCAAAGGCTTATTAGGCGTGGTGGGCATCAAGCTCGGCGCTTCAGGTGTGGATACATTTCTGGTGTGGTTCGAAATCTGCGAAGGTGGATTCTCTCTTCCCGTCTGGTCTGGAGTTGCACGGTGTGACCTGTCTCGACTCCTGGATTTGGGGCTTCCTTGGCGTCTTCCCAGACCTCCAACAAATGTCCCCAGACTTGTGCTTCTACCATGTCCCTTTCCATCAGGTGAGCCTTCGCTTGAGAGAGGCCGTGAGGGGGTCGAGCTCCGACCAGCAACCAGTTCGGAAGGAGAAGACATATTCTCTACCTTGCCTCCACCAGTATTCTCGTCCAGGGACGAAATGGGGAATAGCAATATCTTCTGCTGGTTGGCAACATCAAGTAGAGCGTACGAGCGACTATCAGCCACACAGGCAAAAGTCTCCCGACGTGTGGCTGCGAGGCAACCTGCGAATTCGATATCTCGGACGCGGCGGGCTTCGTCATGAATCCTGACTAGTCTCACTTTATTCTTCAGACAAATCATGACCACAATCCCGTTTTCTCCCTGACTTTCTGCTGTACTGAGATCCACTCCTCCAACCCATGTGCAATTAGGGATTGTGCTATTGCTGAAAGCTGGGCTTAATTCCGGTAGGCTGTAGAAGCTCAAGGTACCATTGCAAAGAATGCATGCTTTCTGTACACTTGGCAAGACCAGTATTTGCTGCACGCCAGGCAGCGCCTGAAGAGAGCCAGGCGCTGGTGCGTTATGACCTGGCTGTAGTCTTGAGGCGAATATGTATTGTGGAGCTTGTAAATCATCTGCTGGGTCTGCCGTGATGGAAACGAAGTGTAGTATCTCTGCCTGCGACGTGCCGATATAAAGATTGTCATCGCACAGTTCCACACACGTAATTTGAGCTTCTACTGTATGCTCCTCAGCTGAGAGCGGAATGTCCTGCACGAGAGGTCTCAAGACATAGGAGCCGGTGAAGGCTGACTTCGCAGGGCCAGGACCACCCTCCTCCCCTGCCATGATGCTGAATGAAGCCTCGAGGCCTTGGCAGCCTCGAGAAATTGGAGTCATCCCATCCTAGGGGGGTATGCCGCCGTGTTGAGGTTTGCGCGCGTGGCAGAGCGGTTGGCCTCGGCAGTGAAGCGGGCCTGATCTACATACAACCTACAGTATCCTGAATAATCCTCTTCGATGCAATACATCCGCCTATCGAGTCTACCAGGCTGAGGCCTAGCGGAGGAATTATAGACATCCATATCTGATTTAATCGTCACAAATGACAAAGCATAATGGATCAATCTGCTACGGGAGATGCGTACGATAGTGACCATGAGGTCCCAACAAATAGCTCCCCGACCACCAAGAACACGTCTACCACCGTACTGAGCAATGGGACCTCGTCTGTAGAAGAAAACAAGTTCCAAAGTGCTATATCTGCATGGAGAAGTGGGTGTTACTGCGCTTGGCGTGGTCAGCATTGGGCTAATACATTGCATAGACATCGACCTTACGAAACTCGTCCCAGAGCTCGACTCTACGGCCACAGATATCGTCACGCATCAGCGAGATGCTCTACTATCAAGGAAGGACTTGGCGCAAAAGACGAAGGACTTCAGAAAGCTAGATGACGCCGCTAAGCTAGTGGAGTTCAAGAGCCTATTGAAGGGTCAGAACGACGACTCATGCCTACTTATGTAACGAACTGACGTTCTCAGCCTACCAAACATTCATTGACCTTCTCACAAACCACGGAAAGACTACCACCTCTGCTTTCTTTCAACTTTACTCGCCAATCTCTGAAGCTCCAGACCCATACCCATTACTGGAAGCGTCCGTTGATGCATTGTTGTTGTCGGAAGATACTCTGCCAAAGATCACCTCCGAGAACGAACACCTGCAGAAGACGGTTAGTGACCTCACACAGCAACTTGACGCATCGGATTGTCACTTAGAAGAGGAGCGTGCTGCCAGGAAGGCCTTGGAAGATTCCCAGAGTTTCAAAATCAGGGATGTCGAGACGTCATGGAAAGCCGTGATTGAGGAAAAGAAAGACAATTGGGAGGCCAAGGAGCGAAGTCTGGAAGAAAAGGTTGAGAATCAAGAGCGGCTTCTGAACGAACTCAAAGCCAGCTATGAGGTAGCACAAAGACTGGGCCAAGGTGGAGATAGTGAGGACGAAGGAAGACAAAACTCCGCAAGCGCCGCTGAATTGGAGATCGTGAGCTCAGATCTTGACAGGACCAGTCAACGCTTAGCCGAGGTTGAAGCAAGAAACGAGCAATTGAGGGTTGAACTTGCAGAGGCGTCTTCAAATACTCAGCGACAGGCGACGACGGAAGAAGACCCAAACCATGCTCGCTTAAGATCTGAAAATTCTACCTTGCTCCGGAGATTGGACAACGTCAGGCTGGAGAAAGACACCGAGACAAGGAAGCGAGAGGCCAGGATTCGTGCATTGGAGAAGGAGTCCCAGATGCTAGAACGCGACAGGGAAGGGCTACGCGAGCGTATCCAGTCATGGCGCGATTACAAGGAGATCAAGCAGGAGCTTGAAATATTCAAGGTAAGAACTAATTAAACGCCTTGCGGCGACTTGATGCTGATTTGACGCAGTCCATCGAGTTCTCGACCCTTAATGACGAAGAGGCAGATACCGTTATTGAAGCTGATGAGAGTAAAGATGTAGATCAACTTGATGGCACTGGAAAAGGGCCTAAGAAAGAGTCACTTGAGAAACTACTACTTGCAAGAAACAAGAAGCTGGGCAACGAATTGGCAGTGCTGCGGGTTTCACATAAGGACTTGCAACAACAGCTCGAATCGCTGCATGATGTTCTCTCAAATACGAATGCGGACCTCGAACGATCTCAGAATCTAAATGCTACGTTAGAAACGGACCTTGAAAAGGTCCAACAAGAAGCTTCGAATGCCTTCCCTTCTTCAGCCATTTCCACTGCAGGCACATACACATCTCGATATCCGTCATCATCGTACAATGCCAATTCTTTTCCCAATCGCAGAGGCCGCTCATCCCCAACATCAACTATAATATCAGGCTTCGACCCACAGAGCAGCTCACGTAGTACGCTAGAATCAATTAGAGCCGGCGAGCCTGTTGGTGGTGGATCAGGCATCATGCCCATGATCCAAGCTCAGCGTGACCGCTTCAAGCAGAAGAATACGCAACTGGAAGCAGAGCTCTCGAAGCAGCACAACACCGTGTCCGCCTTGCGGCAAGAAATCGCATCCTTGCAAAAGGACAATCTGAACCTCTATGAGAAATCTCGCTACGTCTCTACGTACAGTCGCGGCGCAGCCTCCTCGTCCACTTCAGCTTTCGCACAACCTTCGAGTGCCTCAGCTATATCGTTGTCAGAAGACACCCCTTCAGGTCTGTCTCTCGATCGCTACCGCTCCACGTACGAGGCGAACCTTTCACCATTCGCAGCATTCAAAGGGCGAGAGCACACCCGAGCTTACAAGCGAATGAGCTTACCAGAACGAATGGTTTTCTCCATCACCCGGATGGTCCTTGCCAACAGAACGAGCAGAAATCTGTTTGCGTTCTATTGCTTCTCACTACACATCTTGATATTCGTGATGCTGTATTGGATGCAATCTGCGGATATCTCGAGGAACGCTAGCAAATTCGGGGAGACTGTGAGTCCCATCGCGGGTCTAGACGAACATGGCGACTGGCTCCAAGAGGGGTTTGAAGCGGGTGCCGGTACCTGACCGCATAGAATAGATTGGAAGCAGTAGGTACGCACGCTTGCTTGAAGCCGGCTTCGAATACGGAGGTGAATTTGAACACCCAAGCCTGAGGTTGCCTCGCCCGACGCCGCACCACTGGCATTGGAAACGACATGCCAAAATTTGAGCATACAGCACACTGCCAACGCAGGCTGTATTTCTCAGGCGCTATAGTCGCCGAGCCAATCGTCTTGGAAATATCCTGACCCCCCGCGTAATGGGCAAGAACAAGCCATCAACCTTTCATCGACCACCCATGGTCTTTTGGACCCTCTGAGAGCTCAAAGCAGTGTTTAGCGTCATTCATCAATGTTGCATCCCTCACGGTACTGGCGTTGGTTATTCTGTATTGTATCGACCTTGTTGCAAACACCATTTAGCACAAGGCGTCTAGGAGCTCTGACAGAGGTGCATTGAAGAGAATACTTGTATACACCATGTAATGATAAAACACTGTTTAATGCTGTTTGTTCCTTGCATGGATGACGACCTCTTCTCCGATCTTCACGGTTGTATGAGTGTATAGCTCGGGGCTGGAAACCCGATTGTGTTAACCGTGTTGGTATGGCGACGCTAAGGGGAAGGGAATTGTGGTCTTAACGTCAGGTGCTGGCTCTGGCGAGGTTGGAAGTAAGCGTTGAGGCTGGATGGGGCAAAGTCGAAGATGTTTGCGCGGAAGCTGTGCTTGCTTAAGTCGACTAAGGCGAGGGTTCCGTTGTGGGTAATGGGTAGGTTTTGTGGAGAGAGATGTGTGTGTGTGGGGAGGTACATGTTTAATCAAAGACCCGAGATATGTACCAATATCAGTCTGCTCTTGCTGGGACTCCATCAGGTGCTAGGAATAAAGGAGCATGGCGTGAGCCTTTGGCGCCAAGTGCTACGATGAGTAAACGATGGTATTATAGATACCGAATATTGAAGTATATATGTAAATGCTATGCGAAATGAAACACGCCTCCGACACCCTTGAAGCGCCGTATTGCAACGCCATCATCCTAAAATTTCTCAGCTAGAGCGAGCGAGGGTATCAATAGCTGAGACAAGAAAGGAAAAACAAGGAAAGTCATCATCCATAACATCTCTCGCGCCTCAAGAAAAGAACCAATATTCGGCCGCATATGGCAGCTCGAAGTGTCCACCATCCGGAAACTTGGAACAATCCTTCGGTGGACTTCCGCCAGCCGTGTTGATTCTGTAGATCTCGATGACGCCCCCCGTGTTCTCGGACACTATCTCCTCTGAGACGGCAGGCGCCGTTTGCGCAGTGAGCTTGAGCCACGGTACTGCTGTTGTGTTTCTCACGAAGGTTGTATCGGAATCGGTGGAGTCGGTATAGGGCCAGAAACCCATGGTCAATGGGTCGACTGGTGCTGGCACCTTGGTGGCCACCTTGCTGAATGTTATGCCGTATTGCGTATCTCCCAGGTTGAGGTTGAAGGTGGGTGTGGTGTCGGTAAAGTAATGATAGCCTGACATGCTGGCGGTGGGACCACCTGGGAAGAGAGGATCGTCGGGCGATGAAGTGAAAGGGTGTTCGATCACCGCTGGCGGGAGTGCGCTGGTTTGAGCGGGGGCTATGGTTGCTCCGCATGAGATGTTGAAGAGGCTTGCGGCGGCGCCAATCTGGACGGGGATTGCAGAGGGGTTTTGGCTGTACGCTGCGCAAGTATAATTCTGGCCATTGTCAGCAGGGCTATCCATCAAGATATCGGCGGAGTTGATTGATGGGTGCGTACTTGAGTTCCACGGCCAATGGCAACGTGATATGGAGTGCCTGAAGGTGGCGGGAGTCCTGAGGGTAGAGATGGAAATTGGGCGGTGGCGAGAGCGAAGTTGTTGCAGCTAGCAATGGGATCTTGCTTATCCGACTTTTTGGGTATCTTTTCTTGAAGCTTCACCAGTCTTTGTCCAAGGAGGTTGAAGTAGGCAAGGGTACCAGGGCCCAAGGGTTGGGGAGCTGCTGTGGCTAGGCATGCGGTGAATGAGAGAAGGACGGTCAAGAGCTGCATGATGGCGGCGGAGTTGGGTCGAAGGGGAGGATGGTGCTATTGATGGGTCTTGGATCCTGCCGATGCGAAGAAGGAAAGGTCGAATGAAGTGAAAGCCGAACAGCAGACGATATGGCGGCCATATTGGATACTTATGTATACATGGGTTGGAAAGCGTTGCTATTCTTGTTCAGCGATAGAGAGTAGCCGAGACAGTGGTGAGCAGGATGCTTGGCAGGCCAACATGGGTGAATTGCGAATTACCAAGGCCATGGGCTGGCTATAAACAGAGTCGGCGTCAACGCGGGAGCTTGCTACAATGCGGACTAGTGTGAGTGGAGCGGGCGGTTCTGGAGTAATCGGTGCGGAGAGCGGTAAGCTGCCGATTGGTGCACTGGTGCTGCAATCGAGGACCTGCAGAACCACAATGTTCTAGTCCCAGGGTCGCTGGGCGGCTACCTCGTTCCTTGCCTTGCAGGCTTCAAGCTTCTCATCTTACTCTCCAACAACTTGTACTTGAAGACACGTACGACCTTTGTCTGCTTACTCTGTTTTGTACAGAAACAGAAGTCAGACAGCCGTCGAGGATTCTATCTTCAGTAGCTTCAAATCTTGCCATTAGGCTGATATCTCTCTAGCGCACATTGAATTGAAATAAAGTAGTGATTGATGCTGCATGAAGCAAGATCCACCTCGGCGGTTACGCTGGTGCCCGTACTACCACTGGTTCCAACGTTTTCGCTTCCTTAGAGCCTATCATTTTATTGTCTTCCAATAGCAAACGCCATAATTTAAAGTACTTTAAGTAGCTTGCTGCACCATAAAAGATCATGGGTGTTGGCTTCCTCGATCCTTCGAGAGCTAAATTTATGCGGCTCGGCGGGTGTGGTGCTTGACTGATGGCCTGTCACCCTGTGGAGCTGTCTCGGCCTTGTATCAATGATACATTGCCAAAGGACTTGGCCCATCAGTGCCATGTTTCTGGGCATAACATCTTACCAAAACTTGCTTCGGGCAACGATGGTCGCACATGAAAGCTTGGTCTGACACTCTGACCCCATCTTGACATTATATGTGCATTGGTCTATAGCAGATTCAGGATCGTTTCGAATCCTTCCACCATGCACGCCATGTGCGGAAGGATTTCTCCACTTGTCACCATATCAGGAAGGGACTGCGCCGTTGTGCTCAATAATCAGACTTTTCGCGCCTGGCGTGTTATTCCACGGGCTCGATGAGACTGCACGGGCCGTCAATCAATCCATCGTGTTCCAAGGGATAGGAAGGAAAAGAGGTCTGGAGAGAGAAAAGAGGCTTTGTCGACGTTGCATTAAAGTAGAGAACTTGGACTACTCTACGTAGGTATAGACACCCATGGATGTTGTCTAAGTAGACTTAACCAGCAAAGAACCTGCCCCTTCGTTGGCCGGGAAGCTCGTGAGTGAAGATCAGGCCAGGAACAAGAAGCCCATGTCTACCAAGGTTTCCTTTGGCTAAGGACGATCGAACCTCTGCTCAGAACGGCTCTTGTTGATGCGAGGTCGGATAACATTGGTGACAGCACACTCTGGAAAATGTGCAGGCTGACCAGCAATGAACGTAGCCAGCTTCAATCAACATCAGGCACAGGTAGCCCGTCGACCAGTTTCACCCTCCACCCAAGATCCGCCAATGCCTTTCGACTGTTCTTAGCGCGCAGATCAGAGGCCTCCTTTTCCGAAACGAGCACGAAATCGTGCTCTAGGACCGCGCTTCCAACCGCAACCTCATACTCTTTAGCAATGATCTTGTCAGCTGGGTGAAAATCGATTAAAAGGGATTCCTTGACACCGAACACGGCATCAGAGGTCTCATAGGGGTCGCCTCGTGTGTACAGTGCTGTAATAAGATGGTCATAACCGGACTTCTCGAACATAAAGTGCATGTGGGCGGGCCTGAATGGATGTCGGTGCAACCTCTCAAGAAGCTTGCCCACCGGACCATCGTGAGGAATGGGATATGACACCGGCTTGATAGCCTTGAACCAGAAATTGCCATCTTGATCACTCTTCATTACGCATCTCCCATCTGGGCCCTCTCGATCGGCGTACTGTACGTCATAATGCCCTGAGCTGTCGGTTTCCCAGATATCAATTTTCACATCTGGCACAGGGTTGCCGCGACTATCTTTGATGGTGCATATGACGAGGCAGGGTTCCCCAGATGCGTCGTGAGACATAGCGTCACCGTGAGCCATGTTTTGTGCTTCGTGTGAATGGAAGGGCCCTAGGACGGAACCTTCGGTGGAATGGCTTGGCTTAGGATGGTCGATGGAGTCCACAAGGAGGGAGAGGCCGAGGATATCTGAGAGAAGAATGAATTCCTAAACGTCAGGACTGTGAGCTTGAGATCATGGAATAGTCTCTCAAGTGTGCGAGCCGCCTACCTGTCGAACGTGGCTACATATCTGACCCACAGCGGTTAAAAATTCCAATGCTGCCATCCATTCCTTTGTACTTAATCGAGTCTCCCTTGCGAAGTCGTGAAGATGGGTTACCAGTCTTTCGAGGACAAAGTTCAAACGTGCATCCGAGCTTTGCGAGTTGATGCGAATAGTATTTTCAGTAATGTTGTCAATTGTCAGATCCTTCATAGGAGGGATGATCGCTTTCGCTGGATCCATCTTAGGTAGTCGCGAGCGCTTTATGTTCGTCTAATGGAAACCTCTGCTTCCTCTGGCGGGGCCTCACTTGATATTTCTGTTGAAGACCATGCAAGTTGAGTGATGTTGATATGGGGCCTGGGAGGAAGTTCCAACGTAGGGGAGCGTGGCGGAGAAGACCGATGAGACGCAAGCTTTGTGACGCAGTGCAATGAGATGGCATCTTGAGCAATGTAGAGCCCATTATAATTGCTGCCGCTGTCCACACGGGGTTGAAGCTCGACCAAGCTCCGCCAAGCATCGGCTTGGCTTGGCAACGGTCACTGGCTAAAGGAAGGCTTTGATTAATTTCCTTCCTTTTCATTGTGGAACCATTCTTTCGTTTGCGAACACTCCGAAGAGACTTTGCCTCCTCCCAGCATCAATATGACTGACCTCCAGAACACCCTCTCCATGCATCCCCATCCAGTTCACGCCCATCCAGTTCACGCCCATCCAGAGCGATCAGACCCTCCAACAGTAACAGCTTCAATTACCAAAACGCCCTCGATCACAACTACACAGCGGGCTACAAGTACTGCTTTGGAGCCCTCGAATGCCGAGAATGATGCTATCCCCCGTCATTCGACCGCATCCGGTGTCGACGTCGAGAACCATCCCCCAGACTATTCTCGCGATAATGATCCATATCAGCTTTCGGGAAAGCTGAAGACCGACAGTGAAATAGATCTCATACGTGCGAACACTTCGCGGAAACGAGATGGCTACGGTCCAGTCACCCTAAATAAGGAAGCGTACAGGGCAAAAAAGCTACAGGATTTTTATGAGAACCAGAACGAGAACATCCACAAATGGCTTATGCCCGTGGACGAGCATATTCGACAAGCCAAGATTTTCGAGGGCAAGAACCATCTGCAATATCAGATCGCGGTGCGAGGCTCCTTCGCCGCCAATCTGTTCCTCGCTGTCCTACAATGCTACGCCGCTATCTCAGCAGGCAGCTCGCTCTCCCTCTTCACCACCATGGCCGACGCCATCTTTGATCCCATGTCCAACGTCACACTCATCGTCTGCAACCGCGCGGTGAAAAGAGTAGATCCCCGTCGCTTTCCTTCAGGCAAAGCCCGTATTGAAACAGCAGGCAACATCGTTTTCTGCTTCCTCATGACCGCAGTCTCATGGATCATCATCGTCCTCTCTTTGTTAGAATTGAAGGCAGGCAACCAACACGAGACCAAAAGTCTGCATCTCCCTTCAGTCATTGCAGTCGCTATCGCGGGCCTGACAAAGCTTGCATTGTTCTGCTACTGCTGGACACTCCGTAATGTATACTCGCAGATTCGTATCCTCTGGGAAGACCACCGTAACGACCTCTTCATCAATGGCCTCGGTCTACTCACCTCTGTTGGCGGCAGCAAACTCAAGTGGTGGATTGACCCAATGGGCGCTATCATTCTTTCATTCCTCATCTCCTACCTTTGGCTCTCAACAGCCTACAGCGAGTTCCAGCTACTCATCGGCGTTACAGCCGACACGCAGATGCAACAATGGATCACCTACATCTCTATGACTCACTCGCCAGATATAGTCGCCATTGACACCGTCCGCGCTTATCATTCTGGTCCGAGGATTATCGTCGAGGTAGATATCGTGATGGATCCAACTCAGACATTGAGAACCACTCATGACGTGGCCGAGGAGCTGCAGATGAAGTTGGAGAGTCTACCGGATGTCGAACGGGCGTATGTGCATATTGACTTCGAAACGAGCCATAAGCCGGAGCACTTTGTGAAGAAGGAATTATAAGTGGGCCTCATCGAAGAACGTACTTTGGCACAGGGGAGTCCAGGCGCCGCTTGCGGATGAATCATGACATTAGACTTCTGTATCGAATTGGAGTTTTGCATACTATAGACTTGGGATAGACAGATACCCTGGGACATAACGGCAATCGCTTTCGTCAATCTGGTTACTTTCAATATGCGTTACTCACAAATAGAAAATGCCGCTTCTGCCTGTTATGCCACCTTTCAGTACAATGCTTTGTTCCTTTTTCGCGGAAAGAATCACTGAATGCTTTCACCCTCTCAAGTCTGTCACTTGGATGAAGCTTTCATTCCCAGAATGTCTCTGAAGCATCATTCTCCATGCGTTTACCGGCTCAAAGTATCTCAAGTGCTGCTGCACTCGATCCTCTCAGGTCACCCATAACCTCAGTGACCATGGCCAGTTTGCCGATGACATTGCCTCGTTGACACCCAAGAATTTCAATCGCTGTATACCTTCGTGTATCCAGAGACGATGGTGGTTTGCATTTGGTACATTGGCGTGAGCAACCACCCTCTCCAACACAAACCCAAAAAGCCCTAGTCCCATTCAAGCCACCAGTCAGGTACCTATGAAGTGTCGAATCACAGCGCCGAAACCTCGTGTAAACCTCGTCTAAAAGTCGTGCAAACCTCGCCGAAACTTCGGCACTCTCGTGCGCCTTTCTTTCATTGGACGTGAATAAAGACGCATGGCACAGGAGCGATGATGGAGAAGAAAGATTCGGATTCGCGATATATATGTACATGAAAGAAGCATACGAACGTAATGAGCACAGCTAGTTATCCAGCGGCCTTTCTTCTTATCCACAGGACCTCGCTGCAGGAGGATTTCGCCGAACATCCTTGAGAAGGAAATGTAGACCTTCCGCCTCCCTCTTTGCGTTCCTCGTATAACATGCGCCTCATAGTATAATGAACAGGGAGGTGTTGCTTTCAACCTCTCACCTCGTCTCCCCCATAGCCTCCAGGGCTGCAGTCAGCGGCATCACTTTACATTCCTTCGTGCCACTACCATCCCATTTCCTGAACGCGCGCATCATGCCTTCTGGCACTGTTTCCACCTCCGCACCAGACGCATTTCTTGAGCAAACCACCACGGAGCCAAGCGGTACGAAAGGTCGATCTTCAGCCGACGCAGTCAGGATGCCATATTCTTGGGCGAAGAGCAAAGCGGCGCGGAACGCGGATGAGTCTGCAGACCTTTGGTGGGGTGCTGGAGCGAGGGAGCGGATTGTCAGGATGCTTGTAGGTCAAATCAGCAAAAGGAAACGAGACAGCTTGATGTAGGAGCAAAACTCACACAAAGATCTCAAAGAAGGCATCGAGCACAAAGACTCCGTCGTCAGACAGGTCCGACTGTGCAAAAGGCATGACCTCCCTGATGTGAGCCGTCGATGCCGAGGTCGTGTCACTCGCAGGTGCGCTGCCCCTTCGAACCCACTGCATTGCTCCTTGTATGGGCCCTGAGCCCGATTTGGGGCGCGGCGTTCCGACATTGAAAAGTCTCGTCGAGTACTTCTCGCATGATGGCTTCAGATGCCAGTGCTGTCTATTGATAGCTTGTCCGCTGACCATATCCCGTTTACCGCCCGGGAAGCTTTCCCAGAAAACATCTGGCTCGCGGCCTTCGTCCACTTCTTCAATCTCGCCTGTGAGACCCAGGTCCATCCCAATGAGCCTAGCACAGCCCAACTCATCGGCACCAGAGCCGCTACCTTTCCATAAGTAAAGCTTCCTACCTGGCGCCGAGACGATGTAAGGAAACCCTTGGCACAAGCTGCGCGGACTGAAATCAACCTCGTCGAAAGCGATTTGCCCAACGTGCTGTCGTCCACACAGCATGTACGTAGCTCCTGAGCCAGCTGACGTATCTGCTCTACCACACGATCCACGCCGCGTGATGACAATCCCGCCGAGCGCTTGGAAGAAGTTTGTCGTTTCCTTACCTTGCTTGAGGACAACAAGTCTCCCGTTGTTGTCTTTGGCGAACTTCTTCGCGAACAGCTGAGCATCCTCAAAGGTAGCTGAGGGAACACCGTCGCCAGACCACAAATACACTTCCGTCGTCCGCTGGCCTGTAAGAGTACCGAATACATGGGTGCAAATATACAAGCTTTCCTCGAAAAGAATGTGATCTTCTTGCGAGGGGATAGGGACTGACTTCCTATTGTCGCTGATCTTAAAGATCTGCTTCCGAAGCGTCTTAATTTTTTGGCTGTTGTTGTTCGAGGAGCGGGAATCGAGGATTGCTTGCGTGTCGATGGTGATCTTGTTTTTGGAGCTCGGTGGCTCGTCGAATATCTCAGCGAAGAAGTCGCTTATCAGTGAAGGTTTAGTGATCGGAGATGGCTTTTGGACAGCGACTGGCGGTGGAAGGGTAGCGGAAGTGACTCTGCTCGCGATTGATGAGGGTTTCTTGCCAGGCAGAGGGGGGGACTTGGGCGATTGGGTGGCTGTTGACTGTTCGCCCTCGACCGACTGCTGAGACCCCTTAACAGGTGTCTCAATAGCCAAGCTAATGGGCTCCTTTGCCCTCAAACCAGCCTTTTCCATAGCAGCCTCCTCATCTTTACGCGTGGGTAACTTGACCGGTGATCTGGCACGACTCGATTGCAGAGGCTTCGCTGATTGGCCCCATATAGCCGCTGCTCCCTTAACGGAGGGTAAAGGTAGATCGTCGTTCTTTGCTTCAGGTTCGCGCCTTTCTTGTCCTCTTGATGAAACCGGCTGGGGCTCTTGCATTTGTGATCGCTTTAATGGAGCATTGGGAATAGCTGCGGACGTAGATCTGGATGATTGGGAGATATTGGAGTCTTTCTGACTTACGTATTGGTTTTGGTTGACAGGTGGAGAGGACTTGAGCTGCACATCTTCATTCTCTACTTGAGGTATCGGTAAAGCAAGTTTGATGTCCGACGGCGGAGCTACGTTTGCTGATGGTTTGTGTGGAGGGAGAGGCTGGGAAGAATTGCGATTACTGTTGTTATTGTGAGTGATGTTCGACAAAGGTCGTGATCCAGGCTTGCTAGGACTCATAGGGGAAAACTGGTTCTTAGGAAATTTGCCTCCCATAAGAGATTGGTTCTCTATTGACGGGATTCTGTCCCGAGGATCTGGTCGAGGATCTGGTTCAGCTTGTGGCGAATGGGCCCATTCCTCTTGCTTGATTGCAGTGGGGAGCCTTCGTGCAGGTCCTCGAGCCCTCGCTTTGGTTACGTGCGTCAACTGTGGTCCTCTCGAGGGCACGTCTGGCTCTCTTGCTTTCTCTAGTAGTCGACCGTCAGGCTTTTCGTTGGGAGTTTCAGCCGCGGTAGGGCTACCCGCCATGGATGAAGGGCCTCGCTGAAGTATGCCGGCTAATGAGGAGGCGAAATTGGCCCCTATAGTATTCTTGGTTGGCGAATCCTTGGCTGATGTTGCTTGGGCGCTGTCTTGCTCTTCAGGGGATATAGATTTGGGCTTTTCACGTAGATGCGCTAGCTTAGCTAACGCTTCCGGCTTCGACGCTTGCTTTTTTCCCTCTATGTCGCCCATGCTCTGGACACTATCGGACTTTGCCAACCCTTTCCTCTTAGTGATAGCTTCCGGGGTGGATTGATCAGGGGTCTTGGAAGAAGCGCTCGTTATCCGAGTCGAGGCTGAAGGAAGAATCATTCCTTGCTTCTTCTGCAGGATACTCTCTTTGAACTCATCCTTACGCTCGGTCTTCTTGGGTCCTCCACTTTGAGCGAGACCATTCTTCCCACGCATGATAGTGTCCTTGAGTTCATCGGGAGCACGGTAATTCTTGGTTTGCGTTCGCTTCAGATTCCCAAATACATTCTTGAATTCAGGTTCTTCTCTAGCTTTCTTCTCCCCAGATGTCTGCCGCGGCTTGAGTGGCGATCTGAAATCCTTTTTCGGAGGTGTCTCAGGCTTGAGGTTTCCGGCCGTAGGTGAACTCGTACGCGAGTCTGGTTGAGGGGGGGTTCGAGTCGCTGCAGATGATACTGTTGGTTTTGTAGAAGCCTCTACGTCTGTTTGGTCCTTGACAATGTGACCTTGTTCGATCGATTGATCAGGAAGTGGTAGCTCCTTTGACGATTTTGCAAAGGCCCTGCCGTTGGCCTTGGTAGGATCTGGAGAGGCGCTTTTTCGAGCAGCGTCATCTACGCTACCATTCCGAGATTTCGCAGCTACGCCTGCGCTGAAGCCACTTGGTAGGCCACCAATGGTTGGGGGTTTGTAGCCAGCACCTGGCGGAGGAGAGCGCACTGGTCCACCGATAGACACTTCCTTGAAATTGCTTCCTCCTTTTCCCAGATCGACACTCCCTCGTTGTTGTTTAGCCCGGCTGATTTCTGACATCCATATCGGTTGCTGCGGAGCGGATGATTTAATCTTGGGTGAGTCGGGTTTGTTTAGTGCATTTTCAAGCCAGCTCGACTTTGTAGGGCTCCATTTCTTGCTTGGACTTGCTGGAGGACTCATGATTTCTTCTACCGGCCCAGGGGATCCGATTTCTCGAGCGATTGGGTGCGGAACATTTTCATCAAATCGAGATCTCGATACACTGCTGGCCAGAGATGTAGATGTTCCAGGCCTGTCATCTTCGCCAATCTTTTGGGTAACAGTGCTATTACTATGGCTTGATGTTGGTCTAGAATTGGGCCTTGGAGAACCTTCACGGCTGATACTGCTAGGTCTTGACTCCACCAGAGGAGTAATCCCACCCATTGGGTATCGCGAACCCCCGTAGCCACTCAGATTACTCGCTGTAGAGTTTCCTCTGCTCAGACCAGGTCCCGTTTGTGCGCTCCACCTCTTGTTAACGCTGTCCGACCGTTTCAACATCGCACTTTGCACGAACCCTCCGAGTCCTTTTGTCGGTGATGCAGGCCGATCTATGCGCTCCGGAGATATACGTCCTTGGGCAGGTGACATTGCTAGCGTTCGGCTAGTTGAGGATATCTCATCGACACCTGATGTAGATTGTGTATCAGAAGAGGGTGGCTCTAATATCTGACTGCTCATGGTCGGCAACGGTGACCGCATACTGCTAGAAGAGGAGACAGAAGCGGAGCCCGAAAAATTATGTGCTCTAGAATTGCCCCGTATTGAAATCGAATCTGCTCGGACGCTTTCTGGTGGAGGGCTCATGCGACTGCCAGGCTCTGCTGTGCTTTCTCTCGACATCCCCGGTAGGCGCATGCTGCCCATACTTGGGTTCGTGGCTGATGGGTCTTCCACATGATTTTTCCTCAATGCTGCCGAGCCCAGACCTCGCTCTTGCGTCTGCTTGAACCATGCCGGATCTCTGGACCCAAGTGATTGCGCAATCTGACCCCTTGGAAGACTGTCATTGTTCGCAAGGTCTGGTTCTGCACTTGTCGGCGGTGGTCTTGTAGCGCTGTTTTCCGAAGCTAACATAGACAATGGTCGACCCCTCGGCCCTGTAGATCCACGTGATGTAGGACGCTGCTGCCATGAGAGGGTGCCAGCACGCGCAAGGGGCATTGCTGCGCTGGGGGATGCATTGGATAGCGTCTGGGGCTTCGAAAGGGGTTTGGGGAGTTCTCGAGGTTTAGTGTCGAAACCTGGACTGCCGTCCTTCGAAAGGGCGCCATTGGTTTTCTGAGGAGCATCGTCGTGATATGCGCCAGCATTAGAGAGCGTTTGGAACGAGGGCGCCTGCGAAAAGTCTTTTTGCATGGACATCTCATTCCTCGAAGTTGCTGAGCCTGGAGTGCCAGCGTTTGAGGAGGTGTCTTTCGTTGGCGAGAGAGACCTGGCGCGTTCTGTAGATGCATTAGTCTCGTCACTTCACTCTCACGTCGCGAAGAATGGCCTGTGGGACTTTCTGACCAGCTCTCCGGGCTTGTCTCTCTTTTCGCCCTTGAATAATCTCCTCTTCGAGCTTTCTGCTCCTTTCTTCGTCCTCTTTATCGCGCTGATCCCCCAGCTCTTTGATTCGCAACAGAAAGTCATTGACGTCTTCGGAGCCATCGGGATCGGTGGTGATAGGCATCTAAACGTTTGTGTCCGGCACAGATTCGGATTGCTGCAGTCAATGGATTACGGTGAAGAGGAAGTGTTGATCAACAACAGTACAGCACAGCTCCAGCTTTTAGGTGTCGTACTTGAGTCTTGGCAGTAAAGACCGTGGGAGGAGCAATTACAAGGTATCCAAAGGCAGTCGCTACCTCAAACAAATGGGTAGAATTCTTCACAGAAATGAATTGTATAGAGGTGCTACCAACAGCTGCATTAGAACGCGGTCAGCACCAGGCCTGTTTGTTGTGACCCGCAGCTGCTTAGACTATCCAACGCCCCACCCAAGCGTAGCCTATCAGCTTCAGAGACCGCCGAACGACAACAGGGGTAGCAAGCCCGCACGTTCCGCCTTGAAATGCCCTTCTCTATGATATTCAGAAGATTCCCATATCAAAACAAGAAGAGTCTCTCTTTGGCATCTTGGACCACCCAGCCCAGTCCTTCCCTTAGACCTTCTCCGGTGATTGCGCTGCACGTGTAGATCTTCCATTTGTGTGTTTGGATCGCATCGAGTTGTAGTTCCTGGGCGTGTTAGTAACCTCCTACCAAGCTTATCTCGAGCAGTCAATAACCTTTCGAATCTCGTCTTCATCCATGCAGCCATCCACATCCGTCTTGTTGGAGAAGATGAGCAGGCTAGCTCCCATTAGGCGCTGGTTGCTGATTAGATATATAAGACACTCTTGAAGGGTAGAGTCTGACCTCTTGAACCAGCAACGATGCAAGTTCACCTCTGCAACCGCCCATACGCAGTCGGTCTGTCGCATCCACTACCCAGATCAGAGCATCTGTCTTCTCAAAGTAATTGCGCCAGTAGGATCGCAATGTCTTCTGTCCGCCAACGTCCCCTGAGCCTACATCAGCTCCCGTGTTTTGTACGCTCACAGACTGGATTGGACTGAAGTTTCCGTACAAATGTTGAGTCGGTAGCTTTGCATGTAATCAACACATCGTCCTGGTATTGAGACGGTCGGTCACATACCCCTCAAATTCGATGGTCTTGATGATAAAGCCAAGAGTGGGGCTGACGGTGTTCACGTCTTCGTTCATCAATTGCTTGACGATCGTGGTCTTGCCTGCATTATCTAAGCCACTGTTACACAAGCTTAGCAAATCCTGTCAAAAATCCCTCAAAAGTTCTCTCACAGCATCAAGATTCTCATCTCCTTGTCCTTCAGTCGAGCTTTGCGAAGTATGGAGAGCATTGCGTGATGGTCCGGGCTAAGAGTAGGTAAGTAGAAATAACCGTGTTGACGGTTGGCGATTTCGAAAATACTCGGGGTCCACTGCGCTTGTTTTCCGTCACTGCCCTCCTATTGTACCCATTCAATACAGAATAATCACCTTTTGCTTCAACTTTTAGATTGTGCGAACAATATCTCGTCCTTGATTCTTACAATGCAGACTTGTCTCGATGCGATGGAAATTGAACAACAAGCAGAAGGCACGGTGGATCCTGAGAGACCCATGACTGGGGAAAGTACATTGCCTTCGTCAGATGTCCCAGAAGAGACCATCACCCATAAGGCAAATGATGAAGGGGTGGCGTCCGTGATATCGGAAGCCACAGATTCAGGTTTGTCGGCACAAGGTCTGACGTTGGAAGTCATGCTCGAGAGAGTATTGTTGCTTGAGCCGCTCATGATCGATACCTTACAAGTGGAGAGCATGGTCAAAAACCGGGAAATCGAGTCTGACGAAGCCTCAGCCAGAATCACTATTGATAGCCACTCCCCTTCCACCAAATCTTCGACAGGGATTGGGGACTTTACCATTGCGAGGCCAGCAGTCCTAGGCCAGGCCCGAGATTCCATCAATGATCGGACAAGTGCCGCTGCTCATGCGACATTCCAGAGTTCGGAGACAAACGTTCGATGGGCAGGCGTATCCAGCAAAGCTTCTGATGGTCCTCTTGTTATTGATTCAGATGTTTCCGAGGAAAAGCTCAGCGTCAAGTTCGGGTGCGAGCGACCCCTGGCCTGTACAACATCGGAGGGGCAGGAAGATTGTGAAAAAGGTGCCATTATCCCTCCAGGAGACGTCCAGTCCATGCTTATAAACTTAGCGCAATCAAACATCGAACAGAAGCAATCGACGCCTAATTTGATGCCCGATGTTGGAGGCGACGAGCGACCGGGCGACAGAACCATGCTAGAAAACACCGGAAGCGCAGACTCAGCATCAGTAGAGGTTGGAACAGCCAATACTGCCACTTCGAGCCCTCAAGTACGTGGTGGGCCTGCGCGAATTAGCAGATCTTTCCCAGCTGAGGACAAGCATGATCATTCAAATTCCCCCTTGTTCGATCCGGTGCATCAAGCTCCTTTCAAGATAGGCAAAGGGCAATTGGGATATACTGCAGATGCAGTGGGTGGTTCTCCTCGAATACGGCACAAGCTACCCCCAACGAAGAGGAAGAGGGTGGCTAGGTCGGAAAATAATGCCTCCTTGCGCTTAGACTTCGCAGCCTCGATGGGCGGCCATGAAGACTCCGTCATCGAGGGTACCTCGACCGATCATCCTCTGCCCCGAGTCGCGGTTTGCTCGCAGACCAGACCGAAGGTGTTCGCTAGCAAGTATACACAGCAGAGGCCTGACGCCAACACGAAAGTCCAACCTACCCACGGAAGTCAAGCGCTCGAGCTTCTCCAATCATCTATCCGCGAAGTTCGAGCTCAATGTCACGGTAAATTGGACCGCCATAGCCATGAACCACAACGATTTGTCAAGATTACCAAAGGCAGTAAATCTCTTGCGTCGCAAAACCCACGAGATGAAGGGATAAAGGAACGACGCGTGGACTTGGATCGCGGCGTCGAGACGCCATCGACACAACCTGACGAAAACATCCGCGAGGCAAAGTGGAAGAGGATAGAAACTAGAACGCGCGTTGCTAAGAGACCTGGAGAAGGAAGCAATGATAGCACCGAGCAAAATGCAATGAGATCCAGAGCGAAAGTGTCCATTGCTATGAATTCCGACCACGAGAGTGGTCCAATCTCGACATCGGGCGGAGGTCTTGTAGCAAGCACGGGTTCAGATGCTGATGTAGGAAGTCTCAAAATTTGCACGAAAACAAATACCGAGACGTATACGCGTGACGGATCAAATGCTGGGAGCTCATTTGGCGATGCTGATGGTTTTGGCAATGAACGTGCTGCAAAGACCCCTCAAGCTTCGAGCACTGATGCAAAGGAACGCCTTCCCGGAAAGCGGCAGCATCATACTGAGCAGATTCCGGCGCCGATCGAGCACGTTGATGGAAGCGGCGACGGACGATCCAAGGCCATATGCAAGGAGTATGAAGGCAGTGCCGGTGTGATGCTCCGCGAGAGTGAAGGTGTCTTGGCAGGAAGTTATCCAGAAAGCCAAAACTCACTATTCCCGTCATCTCGACACCAACAACTTCCTTTCACCATCACTGATCATCACAAACCTAACTTTTCACACACAGACTCCGAAATACATAGATCAAACAAGGTACCTGCGACTACCAAATCTGCGCAGGCTTCTCAGAGGCGTCGTCGTGCCAATAAAACAAGCACTGCAAGTGGTCATCGAACAAGTTTTAGAGGTAGGAGTCCGCTTTCGATCCATTGCTGTCGTCGCAGCGAAAACCCCTCAACACCGATACTGACACTTGAGATAGGCAGCATGAGTACCTCCCGAGGTTCTATTCCTGGTGTTCGAGGTATGCTCTACTTTCCAATTCATGGGATCTTGCGAGACGGCACTGATAGTGTGTAGGTCAATCACATGGAAGGTCAAGTAACCAAGACGACAACGATGCTCCAATTCCCTGGCCCTCTCGGGCTCCCAGTGTTGCCAGTAACAGTGCTACGCGTCGACCTCGTGGCTTCCAACCCGCCGAAGTCGGCAGATCCAAATCGAACATCAACACTGGAGTCACTTTCCCAGCCCCGCCAAAGGCAGAGGCTGCCAAGAAGCATCGAGAATCTGCGACCGTTCCACAATCTACTTCAATTGTGGACGTTGAAGCCGCTTTTTCAGCCTCACCACAAGCTGAGGCTGTTTCCCAGTCTCATAGTTCCACAATCTTAAAATCACAGCCAGGAATCGAGTCCCTTACCAAGATTAATCAAGCAAAAGTGGCCGTAGAAGCAGAGGTTTTGACAACTGCCTTACTGGCACAGACTTCTCAGGAGCAGAATGAAGTGATTGCCGAACTGCTGGCCAAAGCTCGCACCCCCAAAAGTCCCTCCCATCATCAGGGAAAAGCACCGAGACCGAACGGAAGTACCATCGTTACCCCTAGAGTCCAGACTGTCACCATAGACGCTTCAAGACCAGAATTTGATCCTGTTCATGTGAGCACAAGCGGCGACCCGAGCCCAAGTGAGGCTTCGACAATCCCCATCATAATTCATAACGAGCCAAAGCAGTCTTGTTGGTCAAGGGCAGTCACGACCGACACTGCCCCTCCTGCGAAAGCCGAATGGGATAACTGCGATAACCCAATTGACAATCCAACATGGATGAGAGCTCCCGCTCTGCCAACATCCGATTGCAAGGGTCCTGTGGTGGCGAATTTCCGCAATTTGCCACCCTACAAACTGATAGGAGTGAAGAAGACTGTGGCCCCGTCAACACAAAAGAAGGCCGAGGGCACTTGGCCTTCTGGTTCCTTCAATCGTCAGATGGCAAATATCCAGGAAACGCTTAGACCGTCGCAGCAGCAGCCAACAAGCACTCCAAGCGTTGGTGCAAGTAAAGTCAATCACGCAGGCAAGGGGAAGGCCAATAATTGTCCACCTCATCTACGCCATCCAAGTAGCCACTCCAAAGCAAACAATGAAGACGATGATAGCAAGGCCGGGGAAGCAACTAACGCTGTGATGAAGAATTATACGCCCCCACCTCATCGACAGGGTCCATCGATAGAGAATAGATTACCAGTGTATCATTCTCCTTTTCCGAATAGCCCATCTCGTCATCCAGTGGAAGCGGCCTCTCCGTCAAATATCGATATTGAAGAAGAACTTGCTGCTGAACTTGCCGTGGATATCGAGAAAGACGCACAGGTCGCTGCCGCTGTAGCAGCCGGAGATCCTCACGACGATCAGCAATTTGCAGCCGGTTTGCAAGCGCGGTTCGATAATGAGCAAATGGCGGCCAAGCCCCAGCAAATGGGAAAGGTCGCGAGCGATGCTCGTGTGGACACGCGTCCACCCCACCTGAGAGCCTCGCAGCAGAAGCATGAAGCTCCTGCAGTTGTTGCAAAGCCACAACACCAATTGCCGGCGGCAATCCAGCCCGCTCCCATACTCCAGGATCCCTACACCAATGCCATTGCCTCTCATGCCGGCCCCCTGAAGGATGTGACGAAATCACGACGGAACGCCAAAGTGACCTCACCCTTGGAAGGCATCGCTCTCCCTAATGAAGTCGAATCTGCTGCGAAAAAAGGCAAAAAGGCTGCAAACGAATTGAACCCTCGGAACGGAGTATCAGATCTCGTGGGCTGGGATGGTAAGATGACGCCTGCACTGTTGGGTGAGGACTGGGAGGTCCGTGCCCCACACAATCGCCACGGTCAGGAGAAGCTGGCCGTTATCCAAACTTGGACTCAAGATCACGCCGTCAATCCCGAGGCTGGTCTTGTTAGAGCCGAAGACAGGCTGATGAGTCCAATCAGCATCAAGCACCCGGTAACCAAGCCAAATCCCGATGAGTTCAACCAAGCCAAGCGACATATGAATACTGATGACCACATCCAGGCTTATAAGGCAAAGCACTCTTCCAGTGTTGACAATACTACGCCTTCCAGTCGAGGGCGTATGTCAAGGGAAGAGAAACGAGAGGCTAGGAGGCGTTACGCAGAAGAGGAGAGGAACCGCGTGTACCCTCCCAATGAGCACGCCCCGGCCGCAAACATTTACCTCCGTCCCGCCGAATTCAAAGACATGCGCCAAGTAAGTTTTCTACATAACCATTACGTTCTCAAGACTGGTTGTGCGCACGACTTGGAAGAGACGAATGAGCTCTACTGGCGTCAACGTTTGCAGGAGACGATAGACGAGAACGACCCCTTCCTCGTCGCTGTCCATATGGGCTCGAAGCCTATCAACAACCTTCGTGATGTCCACCGAAAGAAATCCGAGACGATCGTTGGCTTCGCATTTGCAGCAGACTACGGTCTTCAGACTCACGCATACCGCTTTACCGTCGAATTAGAGATGTGGGTCCACCAAGATCATCTCCACCAAGGAATCGGAAGATCCATGCTCGACCGCATGCTGGCCGCACTGGATCCTGGTTATAACCTTCTCGAGTGCGCCCCGTTCTTATGCGGTGATATGCTGTCGCGCTGGGTCAGCGGTAGTCACTGCCTTGTCAAGACCATCTTAGTGAACATGCTCCACAACGAGGACGAGAAGAAGGATGTCGAATGGAAGAGGGACTGGCTTTCTAATAAGAACGACTTCAAATATTGCGGTACTCTACCAGGCATGGGCCACAAATTTGGCAAGGAGTAAGTCTTGAGGTTTCTAGTAGTATCTGTGAACACTCTGACTTTAACTATAGTGTCGACATTGCTCAAATGATCATGCGGACGAGTGCAGCAATGCCGCCGTCCCCTTTCTCGTGAGTCCCATGATTGGCAGGGGGTTGTGGGAGGTCGAAGTGTACGATAGACGAAGAACAGACTCTCTGGATACAGCCACTCACCAAAGCCCTGTCTCTGGTGATACTTGGTTGGTGTGATCTCACGATACCGAGATTGGACATGACATCCTGGACATAGATTGCATGCATGTTGGAGAGCATTTCATACTGTGACAGACAGGATCTTGGTTTAAGTGCTCATTTGGGGAAGAATGCTAGCCATAACCACCTACGGCGGAAGCCTGGGTGCTTCTTTCCTGATCTTGGACACGGATTAGCAAAAGCAAATCTTTTTCTCTCAGGAATGTATTCTTATGGCAGACTCACATAGATACAATTGGCATGACAAATGATTCTCCAACCCATAATCACATTTGATTTCGCGCAATGATAGTCTAATTATGGATATACCTGCAAACGTCAGAGACAACAGCTTTACCAAGCATCACTTTCGAGGCAGGGTGCCGGCTGACGATGAGTTACTCATACAAGATATGGCATTGCTGCATACGACAGGAAATGATGGGTCTATACAAAAGGTGGGGAGAAATTCCCAGGGGGCCAAGCGGAGCATGCTGAAACTTGAACAGAACAAGGCAATCAATAGCAGCAGCACGCAGAGATACATTTGCACAATCAGTATATCAACTCTACTATCTTCGTCCCCCTCTCCCAGCACCGCCGCCACCTCTCACCTTTTTCGCTTTCCCACCCCCTTCTTTTCCTCCT
>JAABUK010004057.1_pt1 | contig 24172 bp, 3 predicted proteins | sample 5559141 | NCBI WGS metagenome assembly JAABUK01 (sample SAMN10711869, study PRJNA513367) | rock metagenome | isolation source: Antarctica rocks | place: Antarctica: Victoria Land, Pudding Butte nord | collected 2016-01-03
TAACTATTATTATAGAAACGATAGTTAATGAGATTCCCTTAATATTAGTAGTAAGATAAGTTATATAATAATTATTTGATATAGAGTTTATAATCTTTTCTAATATTCTGAATTATATTCGCGTAAAATTAGTAGAAGAATAGATTTTATTAATAAGTTAGTTAAATCAAATTCTTATTAGAATCTTTAAAGAGATTAGTAATTATATAATAAAATTTATTAACTTTCTAAATATTAATAAGAAAGAACATTCTATAATCTTTAATAAGAAGAATATCGACTATATATAAATCTTTTAAAAAACTAAAGAAGTGATTACTAGAATTATTAAATTTCGAGATAAACTCTTAAATATTTATAAGAATCTTATTAAAAAGAGATATTTATATTTAATATTTTTCGAGTATATGATTGATGAGCTGTATTAATATAAATAATTAACACTCGATAAAATTAATAAAGTCTGAATTTAATATTATCCGATTCTGAGTATTCTGCGTTAAAAGTTCTATTAGATAATGCAGCGATTTTCTGAAAAGAGAGTTTATAATATTTGTTAAATCCGAATTACGTCAGCTAATATTTAAGAGTTTATAATATAGAAAGAAAATCTGATTATTATTATATTATAGAATATAATATCTTTAATAATAGAAGAGCTTTAAATAAATAGCTATAATATTATTTAAGATTATAAATCTTCTTTAATCTCTTAATATCTATTTTAAGAAGAATATAATAACTTATAATATAAGCGCCTGAAGTTTACTTTAATAGAAGTAGAGATAATAACAGTCTTCAGTAATACTTAATATAAGAGTGAGAAGAGAGGATTTATAATATTGAAGAAAAGTGATAATAAAAAGATTAATTTAAAGAGAGTGAAGATAGTTTTAAAGCTGAAGATAATATTAATTAATAAGAATCTCAATTTTAAAGAGATATAAAGAATACTTAATAGAATTAATCTCAGCTCAAAAGCTCTGAAGAAATAAGAAATAATATCTATTCTTAATAAGCGTATATCTTAACTCTCTAAAAATTTGATATTAAAGTTTATAAAATTATAGAATATAATTTACAACTTTATAAAAAAGAAGATATAAGTAATATAATATTATTAAGTTCTTAACTTGAAATTTAAAGTTGTGCGAGACTTTTAAGAAATGAATATTAACAGCTTAATTAATAATCTCAACACTCTAAAAGCTATTATATTATACTTAAATATAATAAATCTCTTATTTATTTACACGCAAGCTGTCTTTAATATAAAGAGTCTTATACTAATTAATATATAAGTCTTCGATATCTATATAAAAATAATAAGACAATAAATATAAAGATAAAGAGAGAAGAGAAGAGTTATAAGCTTTTAGATAAGATCTAATTTCGAATCTAATAGAAATGTGAATATTAATATCTTTAATATAAAGTCTTTTCTTATAAATAAAGAATATACTAAATAACTTACAAAAGAAATTATTTAAATAGTAATAATGACTAAATTAAATAGAAAAGTTGAGCACATTATTGATTTAAATATCTGAGTGAGATGAATTGAAAATAATCAGATAATTAATATGATATTAAAGATTTCGATAAATTGAACTCGTAATATAATTATTTTTGTGTATTAGAAGAATTATTGATTATTAATTTATATTTAAGTGAAAGAACGCAGAATTTATATTCTTAATTTGAAAGTAGATATAATATATCGCACTTTATTACTAGATTATATTCTATACTTTCTGCGATATTATAGATCGCTATTTAGATCTGATAATTAAAATGTTATTAATAAGACTAATGCGTAATAAATTAATATAAGAGACTGTAATATTTACATGATTAAGAACTTAAAATCATTAAAGAATGAGAATAGAAATAAAGAATAAAATAATATAAAAAGAAGATATTATTAAGTATATATACTTTAAAATATATCACACGCTCAAATTATATAAGAAATATAAGTAATTACACAATATTAAAAAGATTATTCTGCGTTAGATATTATAACAGAATCTTTAAAACTTTTAATATCTCAGAGATAAACTGCGTAACGATCCGGTCCCAATTCGAGTGATCCGATTCAATCTGATTCTTGATCCGATCCGATCTTAAATATAGAGAGATTAAAGATCGGCCGGTCCGATCTTAAATAAACTGAGATTGAACTGAATTAGATCGAATCGATTAAGAGCTTATTAAGAGAAAATGAATTGTTAAGAGCTTAAATAAATATCAAGAGTTTAAATATGTCTTAATATTATTTTATTTATAATTAATCTCTTTAGAATCTATTTATTTTAATTATTATTCTAATTCTATATTTTCTAGATTATAATAAATATCAACTACTTTCTTCTATTTATCACATGTGTTAATCTAGAATTTCTAGTATTAGTAATTCCTCTTAATCTTATATATAAAGAATCAGCAGACTGTAATAATAATTATTAACTTCTATTAAACTTCTACTCATCTTCTTTCTCATTATTCTCATTAATAAAGTTTATTAAATCAGGATTTATCTTATTATCTTTTATTTCCTTCTTCTTTTTCTCTTCTTTTAGCTTAGATATTGCTTAAACATATTGAAATTTCTTACACATATTAAAGTAATTACTATACATTAATATTATTAATGCTCGAATAGTACTAAATTAAAGATTATATTATTAATATAAATAGATATCGCAAGTCTAATTAAAAAGTCGTTCAACTTTAATATTAGCAGCTGAAATTATTAAATAATCTCGCGCGATTAATATTAGAATAGATTATATTTATTCAGCTTATTTTTAATATTTAAGAATATCTTATAAATTAAGATTAAAGACTGTAAAGATTATTAGTTAATTATTATATTAATTATTATACTAATACTTATTATATAAATTTATTAGATATTATAATATTTCTTTCTCTTTTAAAGAAGAAGTTACTCTGCGTTTCTTTTTTAATAAGATCTTTAAATCTAACGCTTTTTATTTTTAAGAAGAAATTAAGCTTTATTAATAAGATAATAAAGTAGAGAAGACTGTAAAGACTATTATAAAAGAGTTGAAGAATGATTATAAAGAGAAAAGATCTATTAATATAGACTGATAAGGATTTAATATATATAAGTATTTCTGAAAGATATCTCTTAAGATCTGATAATAAATCTTTTATTAAAGAAAGTTATTAATAATTATATTAATACTTATTCTAAGAATTATACTTATTCAATTACCTGCGTTATTATATCGTTAATTATTATTATTAAATATATCGAGTTTATACTTAAAAGCTAAAATAGTAGCTACTTTATAGATATTCTTAAGATTGTCTTTAATATTACTATAATATTGTTAAAGCTTCGACTTTTCATTATTTAATATTGTTTATAATATAATCTTTTAAAATAGTCGCTTTTATTATAGTTTAGATATCTATTTATTAAGATGATTAAATAATTTCTTATAGATCTGAAATACTTTCTAAATTATTAATTTATTATCTATACTTTCTATAATATTAGTAAATAGATAAAAAGAATATAATAATTTAATTAAATAATTGATATATTTCTATTTCTTAAAAATAAGATCTTTCATTCTTTATTTATTTAAAGTAAAGATCTTAATTAAATCTTTAAGATTTTAAGCTTATATAAGTATTTAATATATTGAATTTTATTTTATAGTAATATCTTATATTAAATTAAGAGATTATTAACAATTATTCTGAATATTTACAAATCTCTCATATTATTATATACTGTCACAAGTTCCTACAGTTATGAAGAATAATTATACGCGAGAGATGATTATAAGCTTGATTGTGGAAATCTAACTATTTTATTGTACACGCGATACAGTGAAATATCTGAGACTTAACACGCGGGTTTAACGCGTTAAAGTTACGTCTTCTAATCAGATCTCAGAGCTAGAGAGCTATATTAAAATTAGCGATTATAATGCGCATTTAATACTTCTACAGCTTCTTTATAAATTAAATTAGTTTCTATAACTTAAATATTCATTTTTATAGATTATTAAATATATCTAACTTAAACTATTATAATATATTTAAATTCACTCTCTTTATTATTTAGATAAATATAAAACAATCACTCTTTAATTAATTTAAATTTTGAGCAGATTGACTTATCTTTATTAGATCTTCTTTAAATTATTCTTAGACTCTTTAATAATAAGATAGATTTCGTAAACGAACTTAATATATTAAGTTCAGTTATTTATCTTTAAAGAGAGAGAAATTAAAGATATCTTTAAAAAAATAAGATAATCTAAGAATTAAGTTAATAGATCTGAGATCTACTAATTAATAGTTAGTATTTATGAATAGAAGAATCTTAAGAGCACTTAGAATAGTGTGATTAAAAGTAAAATCTAGAATTTAATTTCTAAGTTAATTAAAAATCGATATAACTTAATTTAATTAAGAAAGATTAGAGAAAGATTCTGCGTTATAAATTAATTTAGAAATAGATTAATGATAATCTTCTTTATAAATAGAGAACATCGAGATAGAAATAATTTAAAAGATAATAATTTTAAAATAGCTTATTAAGAATTAAGAAGTAATAAAGTTTATTGCGAGAATATAGAATAATATAAATAATATATTACGTATATTTAAGAAATTCTGTAATTTATATAATAAGATGATTAAGACTTATAATAAAGAGATTAATAAAATATTAGAAAATCATTAAATGATTCTGAATATATAGAGTTATTAACAGAAAGAAAGAGATATATAAATAGCTGAAAGATAATAACTAATTTAAAAGAATTAGTCTCTTAAAGAGAGACTGAGAGATAAGAAGATATTAATAAAGAGATTATTAATGAGATTAATTGTGTTTATTACACTTTAATATTAAGAGAATAGAGTGAAAGATTTATGATAAATATTAAAAGCTTTAATAATTATAATAGAAGAAACTGATTAAGATTAAAGAATAAGTAAGAAGCTTTTTAATTCGAAGATATTCAAGATTAAAACTTTATAATAATTCGCGGTATAATTATTATTTATTAGAATGAAGTTAAGAGTGAATAAAGATAAATTTCTTATAAAAATAGATTAAGTGATCTATATAAGATCTAGAATTAAGAGTGAGACTGAAGATCTTTTAAAACTATACTTAAAAGATTTTAAAATAGTAATTATCGCCTCTCTTTTATAGATATTAATAAATCGATTTGCCGATTCTTTTTAAAAACAGATAATGAGAGATAAGTATTAGCAGCTTCATTAATAAAATAAGAATCTGCTCACTTTTCTTAAAGAATTTATAAGATATACTACTTAAATAGATATCTTAAAAGAAGATTAGATTTAAGATATAAAATCTAAAATCTATAATAAATTGAAATAAGTAATTATCTTAAATAGATATTCTCTATTAAAGAAGATAATTAAGAATCTATAATTTTGCGAAGTGAATATTTAAAAGATAGAAATATTTATAAAAGATTATGAAATAATCTGAACAGATTTAAAATCTAAAAAGAGAAAGTTAACTAATAAACTAATTAATAAGATTAGATTAGCTTAATCATCTCTATCTTATATAATTAAGATAGATCGTAAGAAGTTTTAATATTATAAATATTAACAGCTAAAATATATAATTAGAAACTATTTAGAATTGATCACTATTAAGAAAGAAGATTCTAATATTCCACAAAAATTAAAAAAAGAGTAGTTTATTATAAAGACGTTATAAATAAATCTGCGAGCGCAGAAATAGTTATAAATAAGTTAAGATAGAAACATTAATTATAAATATTATTAACTGTTATTTCTACAGTAATTAAAGACTGAATAAAGTCTTCATTTCTAATGAATACTTTATTAAATAAAGAAAAGACGGATTCTCTAAACATGTTTATATTAATAAATACTGATTATCAGCTTACAACAGTAATAAACTATTAACTAACTAAGAATCTATATAAAAGATTGTAAATCGAATTAGTAAATCTAATTAAGAAGATTCTATTAATAAATTTTGTAGAAAGAAAGTATTTTATTATAACATAGATGATTCATGTGCTTATAATAATTATAAAATATTAATAGATATTATAGATCTTTTATATAATCTAGATAATATATTCTATTATTTTAGAGAAGAGATAAATAAGATTGTATGATTATATATTCAATTCTATTACTGATATTATAAATTTCAAGCCGAAATATTATTAGCATAATAATAGAAATCTAACTATTTTATCGTACGTATGATACAATGAAATATCGAAAAATGAGAAGAAGTTAGATGAGAATATATCTAATTATCTTTAAATAAAAAGAAATATATCTAATTATAATTAGATATATAAAGATAATTCTAAATAGATCTACTTAAATTTAAATAGATCTAAATAAAAGATAAAATATATTACAGCTCCAAATCAGCAGCTGACAGACTTAACTTTAACTGTTGAGACTCGGCAGTGAGTTAAGATATTAGATCCTGCTTATGCAACATATCTTTTAGAACTATAATAGATCTAGATCTGATGGATTACGGTCGACTAGAATACTTAAGAGTAAGTATTAAGAAGAATGTTTAAGAATGCTTAAGAAGAGTATTTAAAAGTAAGTGCTTAAGAGTGCTTAAAAGAAGCACTTAAAAGTACTATGCATAAGCTATTAGTAATAACTATATAAACATTCATTTATTTTATAACTCTATAATCTTATTCTTCTTTTATAGTCAATTTATATTATTAATTGCATTCTATCTTTAATTCTTCTATATAAGAATAATAATTCCTATTTACAATCTTCTAATATCTGAATCTTATTACAGCTAGTCTTAACAGTTCTTAACACTTTAATTATTTATCATCGAATACTAATTACTTAATTATAGTAAATCTTATTAACTTAAACATATTACACTCTAAATATAAATAATTTTAGAGAGATATTATTAATATAGATTAAGTCTCTCTTAAGATTAATACTTCAAATATATTTTATAAAGATAAAAAGAAATTTAGAGTCTTTCTAACTTAAGTTAATATATATATTTAATTTAATATTAAGAGATTATTAACGTTCAAAGTTAAAGTGACTTTTGCAGTTACTTATTTTAAAGATAAAGCTTTTAATTAATTTAAATCTCATCTAATAAATTATTTGAAAAAGACGATCGAAGATAAGAAAGATAAAATCAAGAGAATCTTCGCCAGCTATTTATATTTTAAGGAATGCATTAGACGGGTGTATAAAAGAGTGAATGAAGAATGAATTATCGAGTGAGAGATTTAGAGACTCTGATAAATAGACTTAGTGATAAAGTATATCTTTAAGTTTTAATAGATTATATCAAGAATTAAGTGGGATAATGCTATACTTATAATTAAGTATTATCTGAGACTAAAGAATTCGATTAAAGATGAACTAGTATAAATAGAGAGATTAAATAAGCTAGAAAGTCTAGTTGATATGTCTATTAAGATAGATAATCATCTATATAAAAGATAGATAAAAAGAGAATAAAGACGCACTCAGATGTTTACTCTAAATAAGTATCGAAAAGAAGGACATCAGTTTAAATAAGTTTGTTACCCCCGAGAAATAGACTTAAATATTATGAATCATAAGAAATTTAGAAAGAAATTTAATTAAGACAAACTCTCTTTGATTTAGTAAGAAGAGAGAATGAAAAAGAATTTATATCTTTATTGCGGGAAATCTAAATATTAAGCCAATAATTATCTGAATAAGTAATAGTTACACGTTATTTTAGGAAGATCGGAAGAATAGACGATAGAAGAATTAAATAATATATGAAATATCAGCTGCGCTGATATAGAAATATCAGTATTAAAAACGGTCGTTAAACCGCTCAAATAGATTCGCGATCAAAAACTTATAGAATTATCTCACATCTGCATATTCTGAACTATCTATTATAACGATTAATGCGCCATTTATAGATTAGATAAAGACGGCTTAAAGTAATATTTTAAGAAACTCTGATAAAAGAAAGCACAATAATTATTAAGCATTATCTTTAAAGTATCTCAGAAATAAGTATTAAGCAATCTCAAATATAATAAGAATTATATAAGAATAATTATTAAATTCTGAGAATTAGCGCTATATATAAATATAAATTGCGAGTTGGAATTTCAATATCAATATAAGATATATACATCTGAGAAAACATCTTAAAGAATTAAGTTAAAACTATAACTAAGAATATATTATATAGAGAGCTATTCAAATCAAAATCAGAAACAAATTTATTATTATTAGAGCAGTAATCTTTAAGAAATAAGTAACTTTTATAAGATTAATATTCCTACTTATTTTAAAGAGATTTAAAGTGCAAGTATAATATAAATTAGAGAATCTGAAGAATTAAAGATAGTAAGAGTGATTTACGATAAAGAATATTACATCTCTTACGAGTTATACACATACTTCTTATATAATAATTCAGATTACTACTTTGTAAAGAAGAAATATACTTATTTCAGAAATTATTAATTTAAAGAATTAAAAAATGAGGAGGTTCTTTATATTCGAGACTTAATAAAGAATCTACTCTTAAGTCTTAAAAACTAATAGTAATTAATGCTAATTATGCACGATATATAATCTTATAAGGAAATATTAGATAATAAAAGTTTAAGATTATAATAGATTCTGAAGTCATCGGAAATTACGCTTCTTTAGCGTATATAACTCGCTCGCGTTTATTAACACGAAATAAGAATAAGTCTTATTAATTAATACTAACAGATAGAAGTCTCATAAAATAAAATCAGAGTTGAGTTAAAATGAAAACTTATTCACTCAATCTATTTATATAATAATATATCGAAAAAGTAGTGTTGAATATTATAGAAATCAAATACGATATTATTCTGAACATTTTATAATTAGAAATCTATAACTCGAAAGTTAATTAGAAATAATGAATTATCAGCTTTCTTAACTATATCTACGAAATAATCATAGTGACTGTATCATTTACTAAGATAGTATGGATAAAACTCGATAATAGATGCTTAGCGAAAATAATAGAAAAATCTTCTAAATATTTATTTAAATATAATAAATTTAAACGTTTATCTATTAAGAATAAGAGTGTATCTGCGTTATTTAAATATCAATCTTAAGATTATAAGATTTTATTAAAATTCGATAAGAAATTAATATATAAATCTATTTATTCTCTTTCTAAGAAGGAACTTAAGATTCTACAAAAATATCTTAACAAAAATCAGAAGAAAGAGTTTATCTAATCTTCAACTTTATCTGCAGAATATCTAATTCTATTCATTTTAAAATCAAATAAAGAAATGCGTTTATATATTAATTATTAATAATTAAATAATATAATAATAAAAAATTATTACGCATTATCTCTTATCTCTAAGTTACATGATCACATTTGTGAAGCTAAATGATTTATAACGCTTAATTTACGGGAAGTGTATAATTTAATGAGAATGAAAAAAGAAGAGAAATGGAAAATAATATTCCGAACTTATTATAATTATTACGAGTATCTAATTATACTCTTTAGATTAATAAACATCTCAATCTCTTTTTAATCTCTAATAAATAATGTTCTTAAAGAATATCTAGATCAGTTCTGCGTTATTTACTTAAACAATATTCTTATATACTTCGAAATTAAAGAATAATATATTAAATATATTAAGAAGATGCTTCGCGCTCTTTAAACGAAAAATCTATTAATAAAGATTAAAAAGTGTGAGTTTTATAAGTAAAGTATTAAGTTTCTTAGATTTATTCTGATAATTATAAGAATCTAAATAAATAAATTTAAGATTACAGTCATACTTAAGTGATTATAATTTATATCAGTTAAGAAATTATAGTTATTTCTCGAATTCATCAACTTTTATAGAAGATTTATTACGGATTACTTGAAAGTAATCGTCTTATTAACATAAATAACTTGAAAGAAAGTATTCTTTATCTGAGAAATAGAAGTAAAGTCTTTATTTTAGAAGCTGAAATAGAAATTTATAATAGTTTCTATTCTCGCAATATTTGATTCTGAGAGATAAATCGTGCTTAAGACAAATATATCGAACTATATTATCGATATATATATAAGTCAATCTAATAACGAAGAATAATTAAGACTCATTATCTTCTATTCTAGAAAAATGATTTCTGCGAAACTTAATTACGAGATTTATAATAAAGAAATTCTAGTTATAATTACCGCGTTTAATAAATAACGAGTATATTTAAAAGAATTTAAGTATTCTATAAAAGTTTATATAGATTATAAAAATCTATTATACTTTATCATTATTAAGATGTTAAACTAATATTAGATATAATAATCTAAGCTGTTATTAATATATAACTTTAAAATATTCTATAGAAAAGAAAATGATAATGCTAAAGCTAACACTTTAAGCTATTAAGTAGATTATATTTAAAATATCAAACCCGCTTTATAGTTAGTTTTACGCGAGAACTCGAACGGAATAATAATATATAATTATGTTATGATTGCTTCGATATTTCAGATCTTTAATTAAGATTAGAAACGCTGAATTATTAAATTATACTTAAATGATTATTTATCTCATAAAATTCGAAAAAACTTCAAAAAATATTCAGCCTTTCAATAACAGAACAGCGGACTGATTCTGTATAAAGAACTGATGTATATCACGAATTAAGCTAAAGAAATGATTCTTCAACAATATTATAAGAAGATCTTTTACAGATATTAAGAGATAGAAAAAACTCTGAAATATATTTTCAGATTCTATTATTTTTCTGAGATGAATAAAGTAGTAAGGCAATGAATAGTTAACTGTGATATCTGCTAAAAAACAAAGCACTTCTGATATAAATCATATGAGGAGATATAGTTATTAAAGATATTAGAAGAAGCTTGAAAATTTATAGTGTTAAACTTTATTATTAAGTTATTCTTATCCGAAGATTTAATAATAAACGTTAGTTATAATAATATTCTGATTATTATTAATAGATTAACAAAGTACGCCTACTTCATCAATTACTTGAAGATATTTAATGTAGAGAATCTGATCTATACATTTTTGCGAATAATATTCATAAATCACAATATATTAATAGAGATTATTTCTGATTGAGATAAACTCTTTACATTTAAATTTTAGAAATTATTGATGAATTAACTCGGAATTAAGTATAAGCTATTAATAGCTTATCATTTATAAATAAATGAATAAACTGAGAGAATTAATCAGATATTAGAACAGTATTTATAATACTATATGAACTATTATCAGAATAATTGGATAGTACTTCTATTACTAATACAGTTTGCGTATAATAGTGCATTGATAGTAATTGGAGTATCATTATTTTACGCGAATTATAGATATGAATTCGTTCTATACAGATAATTAAGAGAAATGAAACATCTTATATAGAAATCAGTCATCAGCATATAATTATTAATTAGTCTATATCAAGAATTAATAAAAGATCTGAAATTTATTAGTTAAAGATCCGATATATATTATAACTCTAAGAGAATTAAAAAATTAAATCTTAAAGAGAAGAATTTAATATATTTACTTTATTGAAATATTAAAATCAAAAGATTCAGTATAAAGTTAGATTACACGAAGCTTAACTTCTATCTAATTTAGAAAGTCTTAAATTGATCAATCTATAAACTTAAACTCTTAAATATTATAAGGATTTATTTAATATTTAATATTTCTCTTTTAGAATTTATATTAAAGAATGTTAAATAGACTTCAGTTTATTTAATTAATTAAGATCAGAAATATAAAGTGGAATAAGTGCTTAATAATTAAGAGATTAAAGATAAAACTTATTATCTGATAAAATAATCAGATTATAACTTATTAGAGAATATATAAGAATCAGAAATAAATCTCAGCTCCGCGATTCTTAAGAATTATCACTGCCGGAATCTTTAGCGTAAGAAGAATTAAAGAAAGCAGCTAATTACTTCTCATTAAAAGTAATGTTCAACTCAGCACTAACTGATAACTCTTTCTTCTCAGAATACTTCTCTTTTTAATTAAGCTCTTTTAGAGACTTAATCTCTTAAGTAATTATCTTACTCTAAGCCGCTTAAAAAGACTTTATATAAGAGTTCAGACTTATTATCTTCATAACATCTTATTAAAGATGAAGAAGAATTATTTTTCGCGCAGTCTTTAAACGCAGTTCTTTCTATTATAATCTTTAAAAATTAATCTTTAAAAAGTTACTGTTATAATAAATATCATGATAAGTACACTTTAAACACTTTTAGATATCTTTGAAAAATACACACAGATAATTTTGTACAGTATAAATAGAACACGCGATTATAATTAATACTTCTAATAAAGTTATCTTCTCTATCTAAATCTAACGCCGTTTATAGAAGAAAGATTTATTAATATGATATTAAGATATAATAAAAGAAAGAAGAAGTGAAAAGAATAAAAATCTTAAAGACAGATTTAAATAGCTTAAGAGATCAAGCTAATCTAAAAAAATATAGTGTTACAGCTCTAAATCAGCAGCTAATAGACTTAACTCTTAATATCGAGACTTAATAATGAGTTAAGATATTAGATTTCACTTACGCAATATATCTTTTAGAACTACAGCAGATCTAAATCTGATAAATTATAATCGATTAGAATACTTAAAAGTGAGTGTTAAGAAGAGTGCTTAAGAATGTTTAAGAAGAGTACTCAAAAGTAAGTGCTTAAGAGTGCTTAAGAAAAGCACTTAAAAGTACTGTGCACAGATTATCAGTAATAATTATATAAATATTTATTTATCTTATAGCTCTATAATCTTATTCTTCTTCTGTAATTAACTTATATTATTAATTGCATTCTATCTTTAACCCTTCTATATAAGAACAGTAATTCCTATTCATAACTCTCTAATATCTGAACCTTACTACAGCTAATCTTAATAATTCTTAATAAAATAGTTATCTACTAAGATTATAAGACGTGAAAAGATAAGAAGTGAGAGAATATTTTCTATAAAGAAGAAGAAGTCTTAAAGATCTTAAAAGTGAAAAGATAGTATAAGTTTAAATATAAGCTTAATCTTTTCTAAATCAAAGAATATTAAGATAATAAGTTTAGTAGTTTTTAAGAAGTTAATTAAGAAATCTAAAGTGAAGATTATTATAATTACTTTCAAGAATATTAAGAAGTAAAAGAAGAAGAACAAGAAGATCGAGAAGAATTTATAAGAGATAATTCAGTCTAAGTTTTGTGAATATATTTATATCTTTTTAAAAAAGATATTAAATACTCTTTCTTTATATTAAGATAGATATAATTATTAAATAGAACTGTAAAATAATGTAGAGTTATTTAGAAGACAGTTTTATTAATAAATAAATCCCGCGAAGCTTAATATGATTAAGAGATATATTAAGAAGAATCTTAAGAAGAGATTTATTAAGTTAAGTAATATTTTATTTATATCTTCAATTCTGTTAATTAAAAAGTTAAATAGAGAGCTTTAATTCTGTGTGAATTATTAAGATTTAAACACTCTTATAAAGAAGAATAAATATTTAATACTTAAAATTGATGAGATATTAAGATAGCTTATTAATATAAAGTTTCTAATAAAGATAAATATTCATTAAACGTTTTATTATATCAGAATAATTATGATTAGAGATAATGATTTAATAATATTCAATATAATATATAGAAATTATCGTTATTTAATGATATCTTTTAGATTGAGTTTAGCGCTCTTAACTAATTAGAGATATATAAACAATATGTTTCTGAGTGTGTTAAAACGATTTATATAATAGCTTAAGCTAGATATATTTAATAGTCTATAGAAATAAATATTCAAGTTACAGAAACTAATTTAGCTTACAGAGAAGCTGCAGAAGTATTAGATGCGCATTATAGCCGCTAATCTTAATACAGCTCTTTAATTCTAAGACTTAATTAGAAGACGTAACTCTAACGCGTTAAGTCTCAGATATTTCGCTGTATCGCGCGTATAATAAAATAATTGAATTTTTATAATCAAGTCTATAATTATCTCTCGCGTATAACTATTCTTTATAGCTGTAATAACTCGTGATATTATCCCCCAACTTATTAAGTTAATTATTCTTAATTAATAGTTAGTAATATTATCTCTCTATTCTTAATCACTAATCTTCTCATTATTAATTATACTCGCCAATATCTCTTTCTTAAGTGATAACTTAGAAATATTATTCTTCTTCTCATCTTTAGCTCAGTTCTTAAAGCTGTCTTTTAATTACTCAGATCTTAACTTATTAATATTTCTTAAGTAGTAATTATTAAGAATTTTCTTTGAATTCTTAAGATTCTTGATTAAATAATAAGTTAAATTCTTTAAATAACTCACTTATTACACTCTCATCTTAAGACGTTTATTTATTCTCTTAATATTAATAATATTCTTTACTTCTCATTCCGCGTCTGTCTTTATTTCCGTAATAATAAAGAGAGGTATAAGATATTCTTATTTAAATAAGAAATTCTTTAAGTCTCTAAATAATAATATGATATAGAAGATAGAGTGAATCTTTATAAACGCAGATAATTTAAGTTTATAAGTATCTCTCAACTTCTTTAATACTTTATATAAGTTAATTCATTTTATATTTAACTTCTTATAAGATTTAATTATATAAATGTTTCTTATTAATAGTTATATCTTCTCTTCTTCTTTAAATATCACTGATTAATAATATTTATCGATCTGTTCCTTCCATCTTCTTTAAGTCTGAGCTAAATAATTTCTTATTCAGCTTTATATTCTAATTATTAATTATATTAGACTTTAAGTCTTCTACAGCTCAATTTATTATCTGATTATCTTTAACTTATCTATCGCGTTAAAGCTTATTTATGACTTATATTCTTTATTAATTATAAATAAAGATAGCTGAGTCGATTCGAATATAACTATATTAGTCGCGAATTCCGCACTCGATAATAACTCCGCTCAATTCTTCTAATTAAAGTTCATATAATTACGTAAGTAATGTTTTATCTTCGCATTTATGATTTCTATTTATTTATTTATTTATAAATAAAATGCTATTAACAGCTTCGCGATAATATTCAAAATCTTATATAAATATAATTATATTATACTCGCAAATTGAGAATCTCTATTCGACACAATTATATTAGATAGATCATGAATTCTTTATACATTCTTATATAGCATTCTGACTATATTTTCCGCGATTATACTTTCATTAATAGTTATATAGATAATATAGTGTCTTTCTTTCGTTAATTAATTCATTATATTAAGAATCGTATTAAACTCTTCTGATTTTAATAATTCTGTTATAAAATTTATGAAGATATTCTTTTAAGACATCTCAGAAATTAAGAGAGACTATAACTCTTCTTCTAAGCACTATCTTCTTATCTTTAATCTCTAATAAATATAACAGTTTCTCAGATATTATTTTACTGCTTTTATCAGTTTAGAAAATTAATACAATTTTCGAATTAATCGCAGTATCTTTAATTCTCTCGTATATCCGATCTCTCAACTCTTATAAATCTATTAAATTACTTGCGTTCGCAGATCTTCTAACTTTATAAGAATTACTAGTTTATCTTGAAATTAAATTAGATCTTCTCACTTCTTACACAGACTTATTTAATATTTATTATAGACGCTCTCAATCTTATATTATAAGATCTTATAAATCTTCTTTAGATTCTAATCATTTTTATTCATCTGCTTAATATTCTTATCTAGTATATAAATCTCTTACGTGATATATATCATCTTACAGTTCTTTTAAATCTTCTTAGATAACATCTTTAATATTAATAATATTTAATATAAATTAGAATTATTCTTTACTTTAGAAATGTTCTTCTCTCTTCTTATTAAGATATTAGTCTTTTTATTAATCGCTTTTAATTAATAGACAATTTTGAAGTTAAATTGTGTTAAGAACTCTGCTTATCTCATCTATTATTTAGTTAACTTCTTAATTAATATGAAATACTTTAGAGTCTTATAATCTATAAGCATCTTAATAACATCTTCTTTAATACTCTGCAGCTTCGATTCTCATTTCTCGAAATATTAAATTATTACTAATAATTTCTTATCATATATAATATGGTTTCTCTCGATCGGGCTCATATTATTTAAATAATAGATAATTGAATATAATTCTTTATTCGATTCTTTTTATAAGAGAATTTCTTCTATAATATAATCACTCGCATTATATTTCACGTAAGTCTTCTTTCTTAAATCAAAATGCTGAAGAACTGAGTCAGATATTATTAGCTTCTTTAACTTCTTAAATATCTCTATATAGAATTCATTTCATATTAAAGAGATCTCTTTCCTTAATAGATTATTTAATGATTTCGCTATTTAATTAAAATCCTTATAAAATCGTTGATAGTAGTTAATGAATTTAAGAAATTATTGTACTGCTCATACGTTCTCTAATCTAGACGTTTTCTACTTCTAAATTATCTTAATTCGAGCCGAATCTAATTACATTTCATTCATATCTATTAATAGATCTAAGAATTTAATCTTTATAACATAAAAGTCACATTTCTTAATATCTACTTAAAGTTCTGCTTTCTTTAAAATCTTCAATATCTTCTTAATATATTATTTATATTCTTCTCGCGTGTTATTAAATATCAAAATATCGTTCTAATACAGCACTATAAATCGTTTTAATACACTCAGAAATATATTGTTTATATATCTTTAATTAATTGAGAGCGGTAAGCTCAATTTAAAAGACATCACTAAATAGCGATAGTTTTTGTACATTATACTGAATATTATTAAATCACTATTTCTAATCATGATTATTCTAATATAATAAAACGCTTAACAAATATTTATCTTCATCAGAAACTTTGTGTTAATGAGCTGTTTTAACATCTTATTAATTCTGAATATTAAATATCCATTCTTCTTTATAAGAGCGTTCAGATCTCAATAATTTACGCAGAATCGAAGTTCTTTATTCAGCTTCTAAATTAATAAAATCGAAAATATAAATAACGCATTACTTAATTTAATAAATCTCTTCTTAAGATTCTTCTTAATATATCTCTTAATCATGTTAAGTTCCGCGGAATTTATTTATCAATAGAACTGTCTTCTGAACAGTTTAGCATTATTCTACAGTTCTATTTAATAATCATATCAATCTTAATACGGAGGAAGAGTATTTAATATCTTTTTTAAAAAGATATAAGTATATTCTTGAAATTCAAAAGGAATTATCTCTTATAAATTCTCTTCGACCTTCTCATCATTCTTTCTTTACTTCTTAATATTCTCGAGAATGATTATAATAATCTTCGCTTCAGATTTCTTAATCAGCTCTTTAAAAGCTATTAGACTTATCATCTTTATATCTTTAGAATTAGAAGAGATTAAGCTTCTATTAAAATCTATATTATCTCTTTATTTTCAAGATTCTTAATGCTTCTTCTTTATTATAAAGAATATTCTCTTAATTCTGATCTCTTCATATCGCAGAATTATAGTAGATAACTATTTTATCTTCTATTTAGATCTATTTAAATTTAGATAGATCTGTTCAGAGTTATCTTTATATATCTGCTTATAATTAGACATGTTCTTTTCTATTCAAAGATAATTAAATATATTCTTCTCTAACTTCTTCTCATTTCTCGACATTTTGTTGTACTGCACGTACAACAAAATAGTTGGATTTCTATCGTCATACTAATAATGTTTCAGCTCGAAATTTATAATATCAGTAATGAAATTGAATATATAATTATATAATCTCATTCACTTCTTCTCTAAAATAATAGAGTATGTCATTTAAGTTATATAAAAGATCTGCGATGTCTATTAATACTTTATAATTGTTATAAATATATAAATCGTTTATATTATAATAAAATATTTTTGTTCAATAAAATTTACTAATGAAATCTTTTTAACTAAATTCACTAGCCCGATTTACAGTCTTTTGCACAGATTCTCAGTTAGTTAATAGTTCATTATTACTGTAAGTCGATAGCTAGTATTTATTAATATAGACACGTTCAGAGAATCTATCTTTCTTTCATTTAATAGAGCGTTCATTAAAAACGAAGACTTTATTTAGTCTTCAATAGTTATAAAGATAATAGTTGGCGGCGTTCGCAGTTAATATTTCTGCTCGAGTTTATATATAACTATTTTTGCGCTTGTAAATCTATTTACAGCATCTTTGTAATAGATTACTCTTTTTCCGATTTCTGTAAAATATTAGAATCTTCTTTCTCGATAGTTATAAATTCTGAATAGTTCTTGATTATATATTCTAGCTGTTAATATTTATAATATTAAAACTTCTTACGATCTATCTTAATTATATAGAATAGAGACAATCTAGCTGATTTAATTATCTTAGTTAGTTTATCAGCTAACTTTCTCTTTTTAGATTCTGAATTTATTTAAGCTGTTTTGTAATCTTTTGTAAATGCTTCTATCTTTTATATATTTATTTCGCAGAATTATAGATTCTCAATCATCTTCTTTAATAGAGAGTATTTATTTAAGATAATTGCTTACTTCAATTTATTATAGATTTTAGATCTTATATTCTGAATCTGATTCTTCTTTAAGATATCTATCTAAGCGATATATCTTATAAATTCTTTAAGAAAAGTAAGCAGATTCTTATTTCATTAACGGAGCTGTTAATACTTATCTCTCGCCATCTGTTTTTAAAAAGAATCGGCAAATCGATTTATTAATATTTATAAAAGAAAGGCGATAATTACTATCTCAAAATCTTCTAAGTATGATTTTAAAAGATCTTTAATCTCACTCTTAATTCTAAATTTTATATAGATTATTCGATCTATTTCTATAAAAAATCTATTTCTATTTACTCTCAGCTTCATTTTAATAGATGATAGTTATACCGCGAACTATTATAGAGTTCCGATCTTAAATGCTTTTAAGTTAAGAAGCTTCTCACTCATTCTCTAATCTTAATTAATTTCTTTTATTATAATTATTAGAGTTTCTAACACTTATTATGAATCTTTCACTCTATTCTCTTAATATTAAGATATAATAGATATAACTAATCTCATTAGTAATCTCTTTATTAATATCTTCTCATCTCTCAGTCTCTCTTCAAAAGACTAATTCTCTTAAATCAGCTATTATCTTTCAGCTATTTATATATCTCTTTTTTTCTATTAATAATTTCATATATTCAGAATTATTTAATGATTTTCTAACATCTTATTAATCTCTTTATTATAAGTCTTGATTGTCTTATTATACAAATCACAGAATTTCTTAAATATGCGCAGTATATTACTCATATTATTCTATATTCTCACAATAAACTTTATTACTTCTTAATTCTTAGTAAGCTATCTTAAAGTCATTATCTCTTAAATTATTTCTATCTTAACGTTCTCTATTTATAAAGAAGATCATTATTGATCTGTTTTCAAATCAGTCTATAACGCAGAATCTTCCTCTAATCTTTCTTAATTAGATTGAGCTATATTAATATTAATTAGCTCAGAAATCGAATTTTAGATTCTACTTTTAAATTATATTATTCTAAGTACTCTTAAAATTCTTTTATTCACGAATACTAATTATTAACTAGCAGATTCCGAATTTATTAGCTCAATTCTTCAGATAGTCTTGCTTTTTTAAAGACGTATCTAATCTCTCTCTTTAAAGATAGATAATCAAACTCAATATATTAAGCTTATTTACAAAATCTATCTTATTATTAAAGAGTCTAAAGATGATTTAAAGAAGATCTAATAGAAATAAGCCGATCTACTTAAAATTTAAATTGATTAAAGAATGACTATTTTATATTTATCTAAATAATAAAGAGAGTAAACTTAAATATATTATAATAGCTTAAGCTAGATATATTCAATAATCTATAGAAACAAATACTCAAGTTGTAAAAACTAATCTAGCTTACAGAAAAGCTGCAGAAGTACTAGATGCGCACTACAATCACTAATCTTAATATAGTCTTCTAATTCTGAGACTTAATCAAGAGACGTAATTCTAACGCGCTAAGTCTTAAACATTTCGCCGTATCGCGCGTATAATGAAATAATTAGATTTCTATAATTAAGTCTATAATCATCTCTCGCGTATAACTATTCTTCATAATTATAGCAACTCATGAGAATTTATAGTGCTGTATTAAAATGATATTTTGATATTTAATAATACGCGAGAAGAATATAAATAGTATATTAAGAAGATATTAAAGATTCTGAAGAAAGTAGAACTTTAAATGAATATTAAGAAATATGACTATTATATTATAAAGATTAAATTCTTAAATTTATTAGTAGAGATAAATAGAATGTGATTAGATTCAGCTCGAATTAAGATAATTTAGAAGTGAGAGATGTCTAAATTAGAAGATATACGTGTAATATAATAATTCTCTAAATTTATTAATTATTATTGATAATTTTACAAGGATTTTAATTAAATAATAAGATTATTAAATAATTTATTAAGAAAAGAGATCTCTTTAATATAGAATAAGTTCTGTACAGAGATATTTAAGAAGTTGAAGAAGCTAATAATATCTGATTCAGTTCTTCAGTATTTTGATTTAAGAAAGAAGACTTATGTAGAATATAATGCAAGTAATCATATTATTAAAGAAATTCTCTTATAAAAAGAATTAAATAAGAAATTATATTTAATTACTTATTATTTAAGTAGTATGAGCCCGATTGAAAGGAATTATATTATATATAATAAGAAATTGTTAACGATAATTTAATGCTTTGAGAAATAGAGATCGGAGCTGTAAAGTATTGAAGAAGATATTATTAAGATACTTATAAATTATAAGACTCTAAAGTATTTTATATTAACGAAGAAGTTAACTAAATAATAAGTAAGATAAGCAGAATTTCTAACGCAATTTAACTTCAAAATTATTTATTAATTAAAGACGATTAATAGAAAGATTAATATCTTAATTTAATGAGAGAAGAATATTTCTAAAGTAAAGAATAATTCTAATTTATATTAAACGCTGTTAATATTAAAGATATTATCTGAAGAAGTTTAGAAGAACTATAAAATAATGTATATTATATAAGAGATTCGCACGCTAAATAAGAATATTAAGCAAGTGAATAAAGATAATTAGAGTCTGAAGAAGATTCATGAGATCTTATAAAATAAGATCGAGAATGTTTATAATAAATATTAAATAAGTCTGTGTAAGAAGCGAGAAGATCTAATCTACTTTTAAGATAAACTAACGATTCTTATAAAATTAAAAGATCTGCGAATATAAATAATTTAATAGATTTATAAGAGTTAAGAAATAGAATATATAGAAGAATTAAAGATATTATAATTAATTCGAAAATCATATTAATTTTCTGAACTAATAGAAGTAGTTAAGCAGTATTTAAGAAACTGTTATATTTATTAGAGATTAAAGATAAGAAGATAATACTTAGAAGAAGAGTTATAATCTCTTTCGATTTCTAAGATGTCTTAAAAGAATATCTTTATAAATTTTGTGATAAAATTATTAAAATTAAATAGATTTAATGCGATTCTTAATATAATAAATTGATTAATAAAAGAAAGATATTATATTATCTATATAACTATTAATAAGAATATAACCGCAGAAAATATAGTTAGAATATTATATAAGAATGTGTGAAGAATTCATAATCTATCTAATATAATTATATTAGATAGAGATTCTTAATTTACGAGCATAATATATTTATATTTATATAAGATTTTGAGCATTATCGCGAAGCTATTAACAGCGTTTTATTTACAGATAAATAAATAGATAGAAGTCGTGAATGCGAAGATGAAATATTACTTACATAATTACGTGAACTTTAATTAAAAGAATTGAGCGAAGTTATTATTAAATGCGAAATTCATAATAAATATAATTATGTTCAAATTAATTCAGTTATTTTTATTTATAATTAATAAAGAATATAAGTCATAAATAAGCTTTAACGCGGTAAAGAAGTTAAAGATAATTAAATAATAGATTGAGTTATAGAAGATTTAAAGTCTGATAAAGTTAATAACTAAGATATAAAACTGAGCGAAGAATTATTTAGCTTAAACTTAGAAGAGATAGAAGAAATAGATTAATAAGCATTATCAATTAATAATATTTAAGAAAGAAGAAAAGATATGATTATTAATAAAGAATATTCATATAATCAGATCTTATAAGAAGCTAAATACAAAATAAATTAATTTATATAAAATATTAAAGAAGCTGAGAGATATATATAAATTTAAATTATCTATATTTATAAAGATTCATTCTATCTTTTATATCACTTTATTATTTAAGAATTTGAAGAATTTCTTATTTAAACAGAGTTATTTCATATCTTCTTCTGTAATAATAAAGAAAGATGTGAACGCAGAATAGAAAGTAGAGAATATTATTAATATTAAGAGAGTGAGTAGATATCTTAAGATAAGAGTATAGTAAATAGATTATTTAGAGAATTTAATATATTATTTAATTAAGAATCTTAAGAATTTAAAGAATATTCTTAATAATTACTACTTAAGAAACGCTGATAAGTTAAAATCTAAGTAATTAAAAGACAGCTTTAAGAAGTGAGTTAAAGATGAGAAGGAGAATAATATTTCTAAATTATTACTTGAGAAAGAGATATTAATGAGTTTAATTAATAATAAGAAGATTAATGATTGAAAATAAAAGAATGATATTACTAACTGTTAATTAAGAATAATTAATTTAATAAGTCGGAGAATAATATCATAAGTTGTTATAGTTATAAAGAATAGTTATACGCGAGAGATGATTACAGACTTGATTATAGAAATCCAACTATTTTATTATACGCGTGATACGACGAAATATCTGAGACTTAACACGCAAGTTTAACGCGTTAAAGTTACGCCTTCTGATTAAGTCTTAAAACTAGAGAATTGTATTAAGATTAATAATTATAGTGCGTATTTAGTACTTCTGCAGCTTCTTTATAAGCTAGATTAGTTCTTATAACTTAAGTATTTATTTTTATAGGCTAATAAATATATTTAGCTTAAGCTGTTATATATATTTATATTAACGTAAATAATAAAATCTTAAATTTAGAAATAAGATTAAAATAAAAATTAATATAATTTAATAATTTAAATAATAAATATCTTTTTCAAAGTTTATAATATATTATTTTACTTATAAGCATTAGAATATCTTTTATATTAAGTGAAATCATTATTTCATTCTATAATAATTTTATTATTTTATGATTTGATTTTAATATGTGTTATAGTATTCTTTAAAGTTAATTGAATAATATATAAAAGATAAGATACTCATGATAAAGTATTAAGTTCTTCTCTTAAAATATTTAAAGTATTAATAAAATACTTTATAAACTTATTATTATTAATTGTATTATTACTTATTATTATTAGAACTCGCTCTTTAATAATATTATATTACTTAAGAGTATTAAGTAATGTTTAAGCTAAATTAGCTTTATTATATTTATTTTGAAGATGTTCAAAGTTAAGAAGAACTTTAATATATTTTCAGTCAGTATTAATGAAATATTTATTATAATATTAGCTGTAGTATTAATTATTATTCTAATTATATAATCTTATTTAGTAATAGTTATAAAGATAAGCTTATTTAAACTTTACTAGTAATTAAATGCTATTAATATTATTATATTTAATAGAATTTAGTTAAGAATTGATTTATAAGTTTTCTTAATTTATTACTTTAAAGAGTTTTGAAGTTAATAAGAAGTAAGTATTTTAGATGGGATAGTTGCGTAAAAGATTATGTAAATTTATTTCTCAAGTTTAATATGCTTTATTAAATGAAATAATAGTTGTAAAGCTGTAATTATTCTAATAGTTTATTGATTAAATAATGCTTAATTAAATTCTTGAATATTAGTTAATATTATCTTTTTTAATTTTTAAAAATAGTAAGCTTTATTTTAATAATTATTATAATTATAAAGAAAATATCTCTTTTCTTCAAAGAAATATATTAATATTTTGCTTACTCGATTTCTTAACTTATTTTTTATATTCT
>JAABUK010004058.1_pt1 | contig 24165 bp, 29 predicted proteins | sample 5559141 | NCBI WGS metagenome assembly JAABUK01 (sample SAMN10711869, study PRJNA513367) | rock metagenome | isolation source: Antarctica rocks | place: Antarctica: Victoria Land, Pudding Butte nord | collected 2016-01-03
GCCCAGTACCAAAGGAGGAAGACCTTTGCGTTAATCTTGTCGCTAGCGTGCACTATGCACCTTTCATGTGTCACAAGTGTTGTCATACAAACAGTTTGATGGTGCTGTAGATCTGGTTTTTCTGTCCGCAAGTGTCCAATTCTGCTATGATGCAGTTTAGTGATGACCCCCAGCGGAAGTTATTGTTGGCAGACATGGTACGGCAGATCAGCACAACCATTAAAACTAGAGCAGAGGATACCAAACTAGCTTTTGGTCTGAAAACCACTTTGGGTGAGCACATCCGGAAGTTGAACACCTTATATGAATCACCTTGGACGGACAACATCAGGCAACAATGCCTCACACAATTGCACTTTGCTGCAGCCGCATATACTTGTCTTGGCTCTGTCGTTTGTGGTACAAAACATAAGCTCCTGCAATGTGCTTTACATCACAATAATCAATGTGCCCATTCCTTCAACACTTCAATCACCACAAACTTGCGTTAGTCCATCATTTGGCACGTTGAACTTCAGTGTGAGTTGAGTGTGGGAACTCAGATATGGGGATTCCACGTCATGCAGGCAGGCAGGTTTTCTGTGGCAGAGGTCTCCCAACCCAGGAAGTATCAGCAGATCAACTGAGCAGGGTGAGTCGGAATCATGCTTAGGCATGTGTGCAGCAGATTTTGCGTTTTGGCTGCGTATTTCAACTTTGAGCATTCAAGTCAGTTTGCAAGCACAGCACACTCATCTTGCCCTGTCATTTAAGGATCTCAAGCATGGCGTATGCAAGCTCAGATTGGGTGGCATGTGTTGTCGATATCTTGTTTGATTTGCATTTCAAAGCACGTGGAATAATGTCATGCAGTCCGCTTTGTCTGACCTGCTTAGGCTGTTTGATGCATACCATTCAACATGTTTTCAAATTGTGAGAGGTCTTGTTATACAACACTGGATGGAAATCTGACCGCACAGGTCATGGACTTTGGGTTCCAAGAAGATGGCAAGATGATGAAGGCGCGTTTCTGCAGTGCTCTGCACCCAGCTCAGCTGCAGCACATCTTGTATGTGGCTGAGCATGATCTGGAATTCCGCCGTGAACCTACGCAAAGGCGGTTTGCAAGAGCATATCTATCTGACATAGATAATGATGCTGGCTATCAGTTTTCTTATGGCCATGGGTAGGCTGCAGGCTGACAACCAGAAACATAAGAGTGAATAATCTCCCACAATAGCCAGAGTGTGTGCAGCTCTATAATGGCATACGGTGCACGCTTTGCACAAGTCTGTCATCAGTCACATTGATGCATTGCACATGTCACAGAAGCCTTGACACTTCATGACCTGCTTTTGAATGTGTCTGAAAAATGAGGCAATGCAGCAACCCCCAGTCATCATTGCATTCAAAGATACACCTGTTACAAAGATCAAATACACTATCAGCTCGCATGCCCATGCTAATGCGCATGATGTTTCTGTTGACAACAGGCAGGTGTTCTGTGTTGATGACATACGCAGCACGGCACACAAGCCATACATGATTGCTTTGCTACACGACAGAGCTGGTGTAGATGCGCGGATAAAGCTGCTTGTGGAGCACATTCCACAACAGGTCAGTTCCCTGCGCATCTCTACTTGCTGCACATGGCCCAGCAGATGTAAAGCAAAGGCATGCTGCAGCATTTGCACCAATGGCAGATAGACTGCAGCCTGGACTTTGTCATGTAAGCCTCAGTATGAGTCTCTGGTCAGAATGTCATAATACATGCTGGCCCTGACCTCTAAGCATGATGTCATCTTTCTGATGACTATGCCCTGTGCGTTCGCATTGGTGTGTCACACTCTGGTCAAACGCAAAGCTTGGTAGCAATATGCAGAAGCCAGTCAATCTGCAAAGCTGCCGTGATTGCTGCTAGTCTCTATGCCTACTGTAGGGTACTCCTTTGTATCAGCGGCTGGCAGACCTGGCCAAAACAGGTCACCGTGGGGAGCATGCTTTTCCCACTGTCGACTGCACTGAGCCCATGAGGCAGACGGGAGCTCAAATGATTACTGAAGATACCTATTTGGGTATCTATCAGGTGATCAAGTGATTGTTGCATGCTGTCAATTTCTTTTGGCAACTGACCTCATTTCTTCACTGCACACATACATCGAATTCAGATGTCTGTTTGCAAACAGACACTGCATGGCTGGCAAACAGAGAGTTTAGTTGCCCCATTTTGCAGATGGTATGCTGTATCTACAGGGACAGCGCATGCGCCTAATACACAGTACAGTCTGGGACAAGGCCTTCCCTGAAGATCGCAATGAGGTCCATGTTTTCACGGATGCATGGACAGAAACCGTTGAGATGGGGGATGCACCTAGCAATGACCTAGCTGGCTCTGATGCATCCTTGCCTGCACAGTTGCAGGCACTTCATTCCTTCTGCGCGAAAGTTGCAGCAAAGGTACTGCACTTTATGAATGCAGTTACATTTATGTGTGCAATTGCCAGCTATCATGCTAGTATACAGCTCTGCTTGCCTTGCATCCACACTCCACGAGCTGCAATCATGAGCTGCAAAAAGTGCCATGATGCTAATCAACGAAAGAAGGTCGTTGGCTGTGCAAGGTTGAGGCAATATAGGTCACTGTTGACAGAAATGCAGGTCAGGGATATCAGACACCAGCAGTGTCAGCCTGATGCAACATGGCATGAGAGAGGCTGACTGTCAGGGTCCGACAAATGCATTTGTCATTAATCCTGGGATCCGTCGCCCAATTGTGTGCTGAAATGATCTGCTATTTTGATACATTCCTTGACATTATTTCGACCTGATATGTTGCAGGTGGCTGCAGTTCATCAAGGCCTGGACCTTGCATATGGCAACTCTGTGCAATTCAAAAGCTCTGTCAGCAATCGTGAGGCATTCAGTACCAGCCAAAATTCATCTCAAAAGGGTGGGAGGGTGAACAGTAGGCCAACAGAAAAGCCTTGGAGAGATACAGCTGCCAGTAGTTTGGACCTTTCTGCAGCAAGTAGACGCTCCCCTGACAGCACAGACAAGTACTGTGTGCCATTCTTGCGGGGGCCATCTACAGCCACTCCAGCAGTTCTGGCGCCATTCTTTGCAAAGGATGCCACCCCCTCCACCTCTGCATTACCTTCCACTGCAAGATGGGCTGGACCACCAAAACTTGGGGCGGCCAGAAAGCAGGGTGATTCAGACGATGATGAATCCGATAGCCCAAAATTTCAGGTGAGTCATATATGTATTCTGAGCCAAGCAATGCCTTGACTGTATCAGCTATCATGTGTTACCTATGCCACCAAGATAGCATACACCAATAGCTCCAGATTAAAACTTTTGAGTCACCAAGCCTTGCTTCCCATATGTGCTAGGAGTGATGTCCTGGCTGCACGACTGAACAACAACAGTTCTCCCACTGTACTGCATCACTGGTGGAGTTTGCAGAATCTTAGTAGGTGGCTGACGTGCATTTGTGTAGCTCATATCAGTATTGATTGCACCTACAGCGCATCTGACTCATCGTACAAGCATTCTCATTGTATACTAATCATGTCATTGCAGGCTGCTGCAAAGAAGATAAAGCGTGGGCCTAAGGAGGATAAATAGCCGTCCCTTGATCCGTCATCATAAGCTTTGCATAGCATATCTCCAAAAAGTTGTTTACACACTGATTTGCAAAGCCTGGTACGTAAGCCTGATGCAGTGGCTTGTGTAGTGGGTCATCAGGTACAAGAAACAGTTGTTTGTCGGGCCCATGATGCTGTGCCATGCTCTGCAGAGTTCTCGAAACCTCATGTTGCTCATTGTAAAATGCTGATAGCATTACTGGTTTCCGTTTTTAGAATTCATCGACACAATCTAACCGAAATAAGTAGTTGAAACCCTCTAGCCAGCTAGACAACAAGTGCAACACCGCAGAGCTCTGCAATTCCCATAACATGAGCGTGCTAGCATTGCTAGGTGCGTACAACAGCATTCTTGGATCTGCGCTCATCCCTCTTCTGGCATTTGCTATACGATTGGTTCTGTTGAAAAGTTATCAAATTGCTGCGAGCAATGTTATGCAACTTGAGACGGGGACAACCGATTTCGGTTTTCTGCGTACCTATGTGCTGTCGACTCTATGTTCAGCCAAAAGGTCTACGCATGAGAAGACAGATGCAAAGCAATGAACGTGGAGCTGGGATGCGCAGCATATCTACTGGGCAGCAACTATCAGTGCATCAAGCACTCAGCTGTGCATGCATTGATATTGTGCACATCTGAGTGCCGCACTGGAAATGGACTACGGAACATAATGCATCACAGATTGATGTTGTTTGATGCTCTATTTCCAGTGCACATCAGTGACAAAATGTACCAGCACATGAAGCAGTGAATGAGGAGCTGGAGTGCTCAGCATATTCTCATCATTACCCCCCCTTTACTACTGACAGCATTGATTACAGCACTTGATCAACAACAATCAAGTTTGCATCGTCACAAACTGCCCACAAACTCTGCACGGGACACCACACAGCTGTCTCCTAGTGACTCCCCCAACTACCGGACACCTCACATAGAAGGCCAAGAACAAGTGCAAAGCCACATCTCACACAAGTCAGCCCATCATAGGACATACCAGATCAGCCCCGACACAACTCCCCCAGGAGTTTTGACCCCCAACAGCAGGACGTACACAATGCAGGAAGCAAGTGGCAAATGTCCACAAAAAAATACCAAACAACTCCCCTCCAACGGAGCAGAGTATTCGCCTCATGCTCTAGTCCCACACAAAAGCATGTGCAACAAATTTGCATATAAATCTCATAGACATTCTCGCAACCCCCGCAAAGACTTCTCACATCCATTCATACCCTTTTCTCATAACTTCATCATTGCCTATCATTCCGCCAGACTTGCCATAGACAATCTAAACCTAGTCTGTGTCAGAACTAGACATATACTCCCAGCTGTCTCAGCAGCGCCAACAGCTACTTGATCAGGTCAGTGTCTGATAATGCACTAAACAAGGTCAGAGACTGTCATCCTGGGGCTGTCACTGGCCATGCAGGAAGTCTATTGAAAACAGCCTGCTTGTCGCGATGCATGCAGATTACTGCAGATGGTCACACCATCTGGATGATGTGGTCGTTCATGCATGATAACTTCATATGCAGTAAGCAGCTGAAATATATGCAGAAGCTCATTGACAATGCATGGCATTGTGGTCAGAGTGACACATGCAGCAAAGCTACAGCTGTACTTTCAACTACAGTTGACTGAGCTTCAGAGCAAGCACTCGCAGGAGTTGAAGCAAGTATGACAAAGACAGCAGTTGCTGCTAAGGATGACACCATTGCAGCACTCAAGAAACAGTTGAGCAAAATGACTCAGCGGCTGCAGTCAACAGAAGCTGTGTTGCATCAGCAACAAGCTGAGCTCTGCTAGACGCTCCACACTGCTTGCACTGACATGACACATGTTTGCAACACAGGCTGCTGAACATTCTAGAATAATCCAGATCTGCTCTAGAGCAATACAAAACAAAAAGGACTTCAGCTACTCAGCTCTGCAACCAGTAGTATCTGCACTTTGCAGAACCAGTACCTGTACAGTCAGCCCTGGTGTCAAACACTGTTCTGAATGCTGAGTGACAGTAGCCCAAAGCAGGTACAGCTCAGTGAGAGGGAAAGGATCTCATTGATTCAATCTAATTCAGTCGCCGGTGGAAATGGCATTTGTTCATGCGCTGCACTAAAGGTAATGTTACACAAGGCAATAGACCAAAATACAGCGTATCCATGCTGCAACACCAAATGCAAGGAAAGCAGAAGCACCCGTTGGTGGTAACAAAGCTATGCTCACGCGTTTCTGCAATGGGGCAGGGTGAGAGCTTGTGTCCCTAGCCTGCTCACAGTTTGTTGACGTCAAAAGACAACGTCTTTCTGTTTAGCAGTGGCATCAAGCTCTGCATGCACAGCTTTGTATGGAGTTCTGAAGTGCCACCACTGGCGCTTATACAACCTTGTAAAGCGGCCCCCAAGGTGTACAGTGAATGGGCATTTAGTGCCAGATGACAGAGGCGAATTGATCCGCCATCGCACAGTTGGCAGCGCTTCATGAGCTACTCGCAACAGGAGACCATCAGAAGCACTGTTGGGGAGCTGCTTCTGATCTTTATGAAGGATCTGCAGTGGGTCATATATGCCGCCCATCACGCCCCAGTGGACAAGGCTCAGCTTAAATTTGGCTGTAGAGGGCCCTTCTAAAGCTGCCACATTGTCAAACTGAACGCAGTTGTCCATTGTCAACCCAATGGAGGAGGTTCCTTTATGCTGAACGCTAGGGGTGACCCCGGCGCCGTGAAATGTGATTGGTATTGCCAAACCAGTTGTGTCCTCTGCTCCAGCCTGTTGAGTCATTGAAGTTCCAGTAGCCAAAGGCTGTCAGCTACTGCAGGCACATTAGCTAGCTCCGGGGCAGTCGGTGTCACGCTGACCCATACCTGATCACAGAAAGGGCCGAGGATCCCTTTCACATCAGACACGAGGCTTGTCATCATGCCTGACAGGCAAGCAAGCTGCAGCAGAACATAGTGCTGTCCAGCGCTGCTGTCTTGTGATAGGTAAAAGTGTGATTCGAGCCTCAACTGCGCAACACAGCTGTGCCTAGCAGAAGGATCTTCGAACAGGTATGGCGCACTGATTGGTATTTCTCCAGGACTGGACATGTCACGTGCGCGATATTGCCTTGAGAACACCGGTCGCGACAAACGATCGGTTTGTGAGCGCTGCTCGGCGATCCTTCAGCCTTGGCCCTTGTCTGCAGACGTTCTGTTGCTCACGCGCTCCCCAAGGTAAACCCTAGATGTCTCGGGATTGCGAAGGCACCGTATGTGGCAAATTCTGGAAGTTGTCACAAGCTTTGTCCAAACGCAACAGCTTTCACTGCGTTCTGAATCCTTGCATCGCGCGACACCCGCTGCCTTCTCAAGCCGAGCATCAGTAAGTCAGCCGCTTTACGACGCCTTTGACAGCTCGAGGCAGGTGAGCACAAGACTTCACGTCAAACCGGGACCGCGGGCTGGTGTATGCGTCTCTGCGTGTCTTGACCTTGCGACCGTTGCTTGCAGATGACTAGCGGCAAGAAGATCTTGGTGCAGACGAAAAAGTTACTACCCTCCGAGGAGATCAACAAACATCCGGTCGTCAGGCACTGGTTCCAACTCAACGTCCTGTCCAAGCAAGCCTCTTCCGAGCAGCACCAAACCGCGTCCACGCAGCCAACGAGTCAGCACGTTCAAAGTCGCTGAGCCTTCCAAAACATACTGCCTGTGCACTGTCAGCTAACTTTCCTCAGTGTACAGCTCTCTTTTTGTTGTGGGCCACGAGGTGTGAATTTGGTGGTCTATTCTAGAACTTGCAAGAGATTCTGTGCATGCTCGTTACTTGCAGAAAGTGAGGCTCATGGTGGAGTTTATTTGAACAGCCTAGACCTGGATGTGGCAACACCTGACTTCAGCTCTAGTCTATCATGTGTACAGATGGCAGATAAAGTCCGTACGGTATGCATGTTGCCGCTGTAACATCAAGAGTCAGAGTTAGCAGGGTTGACTAGAGACATGAACACGTTATTACAGCAAGGTAGTTTGTCAATTATGAGAATGCTCACTACATGCATGCTGCGTTTCCTTGCCCTCATTAGTCTCGCATGTACAGTCGCCTTCTTAAATAAAGTTTGCATATTGAATGCTAAGCTTGGTGTAGCCGATCACCACTATCTGAATTTGTCACTCTACAGCAACATGCAGAAGTGCCCTGATGCAACAATAGCCTGCATCAGCATCAGAACATTTTAATAAAAAAGACGATTTTATCTGTATTCTAAGATACACCTTTGTGAACAGCTTAGGCTTGGCGCACCAGCATTTGAAGACAACAGAAATGCAACCTGATGTAAATCAGACTGTCAATTGTGATCCAGCACAATGAGTATTCCGGGGCCCCTCTGGGCGGCTGATCAATTCTGCCCCTGCTTGGTGGCAATCTACGATACGTACCTCGTCTAAAACGCTGTGTCAAGTGTGCTAGCGCTGTTTTATGCATCATTGGCGAAGTAGGATGTAGTGACACATTTTTGGGGAACTCCCGCTCTTTTTTATGTTTGATTTTGCAACCTTCGCTTCATTAAGTTAATAACATGTTTCGATGATGTTGCTGACAAAAGAACCTTGATGTGCACTGCACCTTGCTTTGAAAGTCAGGGCAAGTATTATTATAGGCCATACTGCCACCTTATGTGTCGGCGGAGCACGCTCAAAGCCATGCGCGGAAAGGTCATTCAGTTCTAGCCACCTGTAATCAAAAAAGCAATCAAAACCTTGACAAATTGCGCTCTGCACTCTGCACAAAAGCATGACAAAACGCTGCATTCCTCTGCATACAGAAGCTTCTAGACCCTGTAAGCCATCTGTTACAGACCGTAATTACTGTAAAATGTTTAGAATCCTCTGTATGGGAGCCTTTCACAGCTCGCGGCCCCCTTGTGACGCGTACTGTGGTATGCCGCGCAGACTAGTATGCAGGCAAAACCAGGTAAAACTTTGGGAGCGGGTGATAGTTACAAGGCGGTTGACAGCAGCAACAGAAGTGCTTTTGTCCTGATAGGTGTTCGCGTCTTATTGTCTTGCGAGTGTTCACTTGTTAAGAACAGTCTAGCCAAGACTACTTATAGCAAAGCTCACACAGCTAGCTACTCCCAATTGAAGCAGTTGCTTATCAATCTAATGAGTCAAAACCCCCTACATTACTTATAATTACCAACTGCATTACTTATAATTACCAATCTAATAAGTCAATACAACCTGCATTACTTATAATTACCAACAGGCAAAGACTGTACGACATCAGCCTGATGGCTGCTATGTATGATGATTACAGTACTAAGCTAACTGCAGCGTAATACATACTTGACTGCATACCTATTGCTTCGTCACACCCTTCTGATGATCAGGACGGTGGGAAAAGCCAGGCAGGGGGTGGGAGTGGCGTTGATATTATAGTGTTGACTCTCTAGGGTTTATCAACGTAACAGATACGCATGCACAGGCCCTAACTCCTTTTCGTCTGTAAAATCTCTATCTTTGGCTGTAAGGCTTTCTCTGTAACTTGTTATTTTGTTAACTAGAATTTAGAGTTATAGAAAACAATACTTTATGCAGAACATCTTAAGCTGAGTCTGAGTTCTACGTAATGCACGAATGCATCGTAGAAACTTTGAGTTGTAGAAACATGCTAGAATGACTGAATGCAATGCATGGCTCACTTGCAACTTTGTATGCAGGGCTTAATGGCGAATGAAATGACGCAAAACAAACCGCTGAAGCATGCATGCTAGCAGCGCTGTCATGGTCACGATCGTTCGCGAATAGGAGCAATGCCCACTGAAGCATTTGTATGTTCCTGGAAAACCGTTGGCCATTTTCACGGCAGGACTGACATCATGAGCGTACGCACCATGCAAAGCTCCCAGGGCATGCTCAGGTCGTGGCTTGTGCACCTGCTCTGAGCTGGATTTCCTATTCGTCACTTCGGTGTCATCCTTCTTCCAGGGGTGTCAATAATCTGGCGAGGGGAGAAAGCGCATCACCACCGACTCCTGACAGGCAGCAACCTGCTGACACCTAAGAGAGAAGGAGTCATGCTGCAGACATTCCTTTAGTCCAGCTCACAGCATCCGAGGCGGCTAAGGTCTCAAACATCACGAGCAGAGATTGTGCCGACGAAGTTTTCGCGCCCATGCTCTGTCGCTCCTTGTTGAGACATCGGTGTACCTGCACAGTTCATGTCTCAGCAACAGCATCAGCTTCCCTATGACTTTTCGGGCGTTGACTCCACTGCCTCTCTTTACCAAGCATCACAGACTACACCGTCTTTTGCTCCGTGGCCACAGTCTGGAACAATCCCATGTATCGCCGCGACTGGCAGCCTAGCGTATGGCGATGCGGACTCGGTAAACGGAGGATCACAAAGTAGGGTGGAAGACTGGGCATCACAGGCCGTCGCGGCTACTCTGCAACAGGTGCGACTTGGCACTGGTTTGTTGTCTATTTGTCAGATTATATGCTACCTGCCTTGGTTGGCAGTGCATTGTTTAGGCAAGGAGTTATACATCTGCACAATATTACTGAAAGCTTGATCATTGGCATGAATGGAACATTGTATATACTGCAAGTCACACATACCTGTTTAAGAGGTGCAGTTGTGATCTGCTGAAGGCTTGCCTGTCTAAACTGCTGTGCCTTGAAACGACTAGATTTGCTGTCCAAGTGGGATGTTCTCCGCACCTAGCCGAGGCTGCATGAATGTGCACAGGGCATGTCTGAGACGCACAGCGAGGTCTCAGGTCAACCCAACCCAGCTCAACTCGCAAATCAGCCTACCTCCCCTGCTCATTCTACCAGCTCTCAACAAGCCCTACAATTTCAGCAGCAGCAGCTTCTGCAACAGCAGCAACAACAGCTGCAACAACAGCAGCAGCAACAGCTGCTGCAACAGCAACACCTCTTGCAACAGCAACAGCATCAGCAGGTTCAGCCAGGCCTTCTAGGGCAAATTCCTGGCCTGGGAGCGCAGTATAGTCAGCAGCAACTGCAGGGGCGGTACTTGGGGCAGCAACCCTTTGCTAGTCAAGCTATGGGTGGCATGACAGGTCAGCTTCCTGCCTTTTCAGAGGCTATGGCTAACAGTGCCGCCCCAGGTCAGGGCAATGGCATGCCGCCAAAGCCAAATGCTCAGCAACTGAAGCAGAGTATGATTGGGCAGATTCCAGCAGGGCTCGGCTCTCAGGCTGGTGCAAAACAGCAGCTTGATGGTTCGTCAGCCTCATCCATTCCTGCACTGCCAGGCTTTGGCATGGTTGGACAGATGCCCGGTCATGCCTTGAATCCCAATTTGGTTGGTCAGTTGCCTCCCCAGTCCATGTACCAGCAGCCAGTGTCTTTTGGTTTCCAGCAACATCTTTTAGGTCAGCAGCTCAATCTGCCCTTGGCATCAGCGGGGATGAGTCTGCCCCCACACAACCAGTTTGGGTTTGGTCAACAGTTTGGCATGTTTCCCAATGCTCTACAGCGGCCTGGACCCTTGGTTGCAGGCTCTCATGTGGGCTCAATTGATGGTTCTGTCTACAACCTTCCAGATTCTGCTTCTGTGATGTCACGCACATCAGCTGCTCAGCCCATTGCCAACCCCCCTGTGGTCAGTCTGGCGTCCCTTAGCACGCAACAAAAGGTATATGTTCTCCTTTCTACGATGGGCTGCAAGCGTATCACAGCTGTTGCATCACAGCCAAGCCCTGCTTTTGCACTGTGGCAATCTTACTGTTGTTAGTGGGGGCGCTCCATGCGACAACCCCCCTGTTCACTCAGACTGATCTGCAGGTCTCCTCCAGGATGTTTGAGCCAATCTACCTCCCCACATTTGGTCTGGCTTTTGTACTCAATCACATGCTTTCTGCATGCAGGTCAAGATGCTTTGTAGTTCTGGTGGGCACTTTGCCCGGGCGCCTGGTGGGTGGGAATACCAGGGCGGTGAGACCCGCCTGGTCTCAGTCAGCAATTACTGTCACATGCAGGAGCTGCAAGATGCCCTGCACAGGGTCTCCCAGACCATGCGGCTTGACCTTAGCAGCAGCTCTGGATCGGTACGGCGCCCCTCAGCCTTCTTGTACATATTGTTTGTTGATCTCTTCCTGTTTTGGGCAAGCAATGTGTGCCGTCACACTCTGTCGACACACAGTCACATGCACCTGGCAGCGGATTTTGGGTTTCTCTGTCTGTAGAGTTCATACTGCTTTGCCAGTTTGCATGTCTAAGTGTGACCTTGGTGCATGCCAAAGAAATTGCTTAAAGCCAACTCAACCACTGTGCATATGGCACACCTGAGGCAGCTTCCTGCAATGTCCATTCATTGCGCTGCAGATGTCCAACACCAAGTATCAGTTGCCTGGCAGCAGCACCTTGTATGTAGATCTGATAGACGATGAGGATGTGAAGCTAATGTTTGATGAGTGGGCAGACTACATAGCAGAAGAGGGCAAAGCTTCCCGCAATGCCAAGCTGCACATCTACATGGACTGGCAATCCAAGAATCGTGCTGAAGCTGGCGTGCCCAGTGGCGGTCAGCATGCAGCTGCAGGCCTAGATAACATCAGCGATACCGCCTCTGCTGACACCCCAGTGGCCCGGGCCCCACCCCCTCCTTCATCGGAAAACCGGGGCTCCAATGAGCCCTCATCTGCTGAGGAGTCACCACTGGGCCAATCAGGTTGGAATGCATGTATGCACACCCTGTACTTGTGAGCATGGCAATCATACACCTGGCAAAGCTTGACAGAGCAAAGTGGCAAATACATCTTCTTACATCACAGGCTTGCAGATCAGCAACCTGGCAGTCTTGCTAGTGTTGCCTGCCTGAATTATGGCGATGGATGCAAGCTTGGTTTGAAAATGCTGAACACATTCTGATGTCAAACTTGGCCATTGCTTCAGGGTCAGCAGGCTCAGCACCAAATGAGCCCAGGGAGTCTGAGTTCAGCTTGCAAAGGATTGCCAGCACCATGGAAATCATTGATCCAAGAGACATTACTTTAGTCAAGTTTCTCGGCAGTGGTGGCTATGGTGAGGTTCATCTGGGCAAGTGGCACAGCAGCGAGGCTGCCATCAAGTGTCTCAACCCAAGTCTGTTCTTCCAGGTAACGTACATCCACGAGTCTTGTGTTGTTCAGCATGCAATCATGTTGTGTGCACAGTGGGTCTGGCATGTTTATGGCATCTGGCTTACCATACCAGATATCTGGTGAGGAATGCTGTGTAGAAAATACATCTGCATTTGCCATGTGTTTGCCCAAGCTGCCCTGTAAGTCATAGCTTCTACACGTTTGTCTCCTCTGACTCTCACAAAGCAGCTTTTCCATAGTCATAGCCTGTCCCAAGGGTCAAAATCTGTGGTGCCATGCAACAGGGGGGCGATGCTGGGGGCCAGGCAGCCATTGCTGAGCTGATCAAGGAGGCCACCCTGCTGAGCAGCATGCGGCACCCCAATGTGGTTTGGGTGTATGGCATTGTTCTGAAGCCCATGAGCAAGGATGATGACGACGAGGATGACGAGCTGAGTGATCGAGATCAAGGTGATGCCTGTTCGTTGCAATGTCCCAAATGGCGCGCCTTGCCATTTTGAGGCATCTTTAAAGTCAGGCTGCAAAGCTCCCTCTGTGCTCGTGGGGCATGAAGTGGTTCGTTTGGCAATTGCTGCACATGGTCAAGCGTGTCAAAAGCCTTCTCCCGCACACTCATCAGTTTGTTGTTCTGGAGCAAGCTGCTTTCTTTGCTGTGGATTTGCTATCGATGGTGACTGCTCAGTATGTCTGCTGGCCATGTCAAGCTGGTACACATCATGTCATGTGTCACCTATGCTATGCTCTTTCTGTTGTGTGCCTTGGCTTTGTCTTGGCGTAGAAGTGTGTGTTGCACAGGTGATGCTGTGGAGCTGGCAGCAGCACTGGCTCGCCAGCCTCAGACAGGAGGGGCCGGCGTGGTACGCCCCCCTGCCATTGTGGTGGAGTACATGGGGCAGGGCTCCCTCAAGGGTGCCCTGGCAAGAAAAGCAGACATTGTCCAAGGGGCTCTCATCAGAGTGCTCATTGCCATGGATGCTGCCAAGGTTGGATGCTGTGCCTGCTGCTGTTCATGCCATTGCTGCATCTGCTCTTCTGTACAATAAAGTTCCTTTGCTGTTCAACATAGAGCATGCCAATAACACGAAGACCAGCATGCTCATGCGGCGCTTGACTGTGGCTGTCAATCAAGCAAATACACGACTGTCAGCATCAGCCTTTCATGTCGGACGCGGTCTTCACTTCAATAGCTTTCAGGAATGTTGCATGACATTTAGTGGCATATGATCGCCAGAACGTCAAAATAGACACAGGGTCAGTTTGGTTGTAGCAGTCTTCTGCAACTCATGCTTTTAGGTGCCACTCAGGCTGATGCCCAGTCGCCAATTTAGATGCAAAGGCATCAAGAAGTACACACCTGAGCAAAACACACCAAGAGGTTGCACAAGGATATGGTAGATGGTGACAGTGTGACTTGCAGGGCATGGAGTACCTGCACACCAAGCGGATTGTGCACTTTGACTTGAAGAGTGCCAACCTGCTGCTGGGGTACAAGGACAGGCGTGCAATCTGCAAGGTGGCAGACTTTGGCCTGTCCAAGCAGAAGCGGGATACATATGTCAGCAATGTCTCTTCGCAGCGAGGGACTCTGCCCTGGATTGCACCTGAGATCATCAAGACCCCTCATGCAGTCACAGAGAAGGTGTTTGCTGACTTGCCATGCCTGTGCATTGTACTAGCTGATGCTGATACTTGTGAGAGCGTACCTGCACAGCACGTTGACCTTTGAAACAAGTCATGCATTTCTGTCCTGCTTTTCTGTCATGCCCACAGGCGAAGGTATCATGTGTGGCTCTTACTCTGGCATGCACGGCTATGTTGTACTCTTCAGCATGTTCTCTGGATCTTCAGTCGTTACATGACAGCAGTGTGTTAGCAGTGCTGATGGGCAAGCCTGCAGTGTCACTGGGGGTGGGGGCCATCACATAGTTCTGACAAGATGCATACTCCCCATTACTCTTGCATTCATGGTCATGATGTGCATCATCAGGGCATGGCTGAGCATAGCCTTGAACTGCCACAGGTAGATGTGTACTCCTTTGGTGTGGTGTTGTGGGAGCTATGGACAGGACGGGAGCCGTATGACGGCTTGAACTACCATGCTCTGTTGCATCAGATCACCACCAGTAAGGGTCTGGTGCGCCCACCCATGCCCAACTCCCCAGAATGGGAGCACGACCCCCTGCCTGAGCTGGTTCCAGGCTACAAGGAGCTCATAGAGGCCTGCTGGGAGGAGAACCCTTCAAAACGGCCAACGTGAGTGTGTCTTGCTGCTGGGCACACCATCTGCTTGCTCTGCACTCATGTTGACGATGCTGGAACGTCCTGGAGACTGCATACAGGGTCTTTGGTGTTGCTGCTTGAAAGAGTAGACATTGCAAGTCTTCCTTGTAGAGGATCAGGTTATCATGTGCAGTATGTACGTGCATGTCTGCATTGCTGATGACAAAGCGAACTGCCAGTATGTCTGAACCTTGGAGCACAGTTGATGGCTGCCCAGATTGTGGTGAGTTGCATGGCTGTTGCCTAGCCTCAGGCCTGGGTGCTGAAAGTGGACTCTGTCATGCAGATTTCGTGAGATTGTGAGCAAGCTGAAAAGCATGGCCCAGGCGCTGCGGCCACCCCCTAAGAGGCGCCCCAGTCAGATCTCCGCCCAAAGCTCTGCAATCTTCTCCCTGCCCAGCTCCCGAGCCCCCAGCTCCCAACCCAATGGTCCTCAGCTGACCAACATCAACGAGTGTGCCGCTCTTGCAGAAAACACAACTCCCATCCCCTCTGTCAGCATCCCTCATGCTGAAGCCAGCGAAGACTCATCTGCCATTGGTGCAGCAGCTGCTGCAGCCATAGCTGAGAATGAGGAAGTGGGTCTAAATGCAAGCAAACCAGGGGCGCAGGAGACAACTGAGCCCGCTGCAACAACTTCTGCCGAGCAGGGAACTGCCAAGATGGCTGCACAGACCAGCAGCAGCTGTGCCGAGCAGGGCAATGCAAAGGCACTAGTAGAGAAGCCTCAGAAATCAGCGCCAGAGGACTATGTATCACCTTTTGAGCAAGCCCAAGAGCCGGCAGCTGTCAGTGCTGCTCAACAGGATTCGCCCTTTGCCAATGTGTCTTGAAAGCAGGATGTGATTGCTGCATGCACGCAAGGTAGCATTGATGTCACATGTTGTGCATGATGGTCACCCGTCTCAAATTGCTGTCTGCAGTAGACTGTTTTGTATGGTCAAGTACTGTGTAGGTCTCCTGTACCATTATCAGTGGGAGCCTGAGCACTTAGTCGCCAACTGCTCTTGCCCTACGCTACTCCGACTTAAGTGTGCCTATCTCTCATGGATAAATATTTGATGGTTCGGAAAATCGCAGTTGTGGAGGGTTTCATGAACAGCTTTATTTCATCTTCAGTCGTGGAAATCTGTGTTCTGATATCAGATTAGCTCTCTTATGCGTATGCTGCTGTCAAGGTACGCTGCTGGCTTTTGACCAAGCATGAACTTCCGTGTAAAAGCGCGATATCACAGCCCCTGTGCATTGCAATGTCATCATTTCGCGGTAGCACATGCATGTGAGCATGTACTGTCTGAGGCCCGTTCAAGCCCTAAGGGTGTCGGTTGCTAGCCTCGCTGCTTCAAAGCGACCTTTGATCAACAATCGCCAGATCAATATTCCCGTCAAGCCCTGTGCATCGTTGCTGAGCATCATCTGCGCGTTCCAGCGCGCGCTGTGAAATCAGGCGGTCGAGACAAACGTGCAGTTCAGCTTTAGGTGGTCCTCTGGTTCTGGCAGCCTGCTACAGTCTCGCCCTGCATCTCTTCCTTTGCTGGTGCTCCGAGCCTGCTTGACCGCGCATTTCTAAGATGATGGCGCTACATTGCCACGGATTTTTGCGGTCGCCAACATAGCTGGCAAGAAGATCATGGCGAACATCTCATCCGGAGAAAACCTGTCCAGCCCTGTCGGTACGTCAGGACGCTCGGAGGCCTCTGAGGATGACGAAGATATAACCCTGGAAACTGATCCTGGCGGCAGGTGGGTTGCAATACGTCCTTGACACTCAGTGGGTGTATGTGTGCACCTTGATACTGCAGGGGTTTTGACCAGCCTGGCAAAGCTGCCCCCGGGTTCGGTGTTTGGCTAATTCGCATAGTCACACTGAACGTCCTTGCAGGTTCAGCCGGTACAACCATACAGTCGGCAAGGGAAGATTCAAGCGGGTGTACAAAGGTTTTGATGAGAAACAGGGCATTGACATAGCCTGGAGCAAAATACAGAGGGAGGCTAATCAGCTTGACCATGACCAAATACACCAGATAGCTGCAGAGATGAGCATTGGAGTGGATTTGGATCATCCCAATGTGATCCGCTGCTTTAAATGCTGGGCAGACAAGGAGCAGAATTGCGTCAACCTAATCACAGAATACTTCACTTCTGGCAACTTGCGAGAGTTCAGATCACAGCACAAGCATCTTGAGCTGAAAGCAGTCAAGAAGTGGGGCAAGCAGATCCTGCAAGGCCTCAGCTACCTGCATGACAAGAGCCCTCCCATTGTTCATGGCGACCTCCGCTGTGATAAAATCTACATCAATGGCCACAGTGGCGAGATCAAGATTGGCGATCTTGGCCTTGCCACTCTTCTTCCCAGACGCTTTTCGCCAGGTGTCTTGCCAGATGGTGTCAACACGGAGAATCAGTACACCCAGCACGTTGACATCTTTGCCTTTGGGCTCTGTCTACTGGAGCTAGCCACCCTGAAGCGGCTGGACAGCAACAACTGCCAGATCTGGCCAGAGCTGCTGGCTGCAGTGTCACATCAAGATGCCAAGCAGCTGATCTTGCGTTGTCTGGACCCACAGGGGGTTTACCCATCAGCAGCCCAGTTACTGTTGGATCCATTCTTCATACGGTGGGTTACTAACATCCAAAGTTAGCATCAAGTCCATGCATTATGACTGTCCCTGCATGTCATTCGCCCACCCTGGAAGGCTTTGTTCTGCTGTCATGGCTGTGCTGTGCTGCAAATGCACCATTTGGGTCACAATACTCCTGCAAGTGTGCCAGCAGTCATAGCATGCCTGATGCCTTATTTTTACACACCATGTGTCAATGCAGTGTCAAGTAACCTTGCAGCCTCAACAATGGAAAATCTGCGTAGCTGATGTTCAAACACCATGTGATGCATGTCTGACAGCAAAGCACGGCGCCATTTATGTACTGTCAAGCATCACATGTGCACGTGTTCACTCTTTGCTCAACTCTTGATACAAATGTTGCAGCTCTTGCTCTTCCATCTTTCTCATGCTGCTGGGATCTGATGTGGAGAAAGCTGCAACCCAGTGAGAGTCAGAAAAAGTTGCTGGCAGAGCAGCCAGATGTGAAGCTGGGGCGAACCAGCAGCAGCATACCGGCGCCTCGTCCATCCATTGATGCGGAAGGAGGTCCTCCTGATGCCATTCTTTGCGCTGCTGGAACTGTCAGAGGGGAGGACTACAATTTCCATTTCACAGGCAAGATCAAGGATGGCAAGCTGTATGTGAGGCTGAACCTGGAGTATGAAGGTGATGATGAAGGACAGCTCGCCAAGGGCGGTAAGAAGACCATTGACTTTACATACGACCCTGAGGGGGACACTCCTGAGGCTATTGCCAAGGAAATTGGAGATGAGTTCAGTCTCAGTTCCACAGACCGAGACATCTGTGCAGCAGCTTTGAAAGAGTGGCTGGCCAAAGAAAGTCCTGATTCCGGTAGATAGCTATGTGTTTGGTTGACGCTTATTGTGCTCTTGTGTTCTGACTATTGTGTAGCTTTGCCTGCTGCAAGCAGGCTCAGCAGTCCTGTCAAGCCAGAGTTGTGTCGCTGCTAGAGCCCATCACTAGAGCCCATTCAGAGACTGTTTCATTTCCAGCTGAGTCGCATCTCTTTGCAGGTTGTTTTGAGCTGATTAGTTGCCAGTTGTTTTGCAACATCACAGTGCCCTGCATTGCCAGGTCAATGTTGGCCAAGACTCCGGAAGCAAGTTGTTGTTTGAGATCCTGGACAGTCGTAATTTGCACTCTAGGGCAGGATGTCATGACAGCTGCCAGTTGCAGATTGTCTACAGAGTGCAATCTGAACGCGTGTTGAGGTTTACACCTGTTGCGTACATTTCAGAGGAAATCACGACGGCTGGCTTGTAGAATTTGCTCCTAGTATCTGCTTCACATGCATTGCCAATGATGAACATTTATTGGTTCCGGAGCCGATCCCGACTCGACTTCTTAATCAACACGCTGATGAGGAGACAAATGTTTGTCGTTGTGCACATGATGTGCCTGTCTTGATCCTCAGCAGGCTGTGTACATTTGCGCCTGTCAAATGGCTGAAGCATCTAGTTCGGCTCAGCGCCGTTGGGAACTTGAAAACAACGTACAGGTGGACGAGGAAGTCGAAGGCTTCTTCCGTTATAGTCACGCTGAGCAGCAGGCTGTTCAGCAGCAGAAGCCTTGGTCAAAGGATCCACATCTTTATAAGCAGTAAGCAATCAATCCTGTGGCCACGTACGACCAGCGCTTAGCTGATCAACCTTGGCTGATATGTTGTGTCGCTCGTAGTGTCAGGATCTCAGCTTTAGCCTTGCTGAAAATGGCGATGCATGCCAAGTCCGGTGGCAATTTAGAAATCATGGGCATGCTCCAGGGCAAGGTGCATCAGGACACTTTTATTGTCATCGATGTCTTTGCCTTGCCTGTGGAGGGTACGGAAACCCGTGTCAACGCTCAAGCTGAGGCCTACGAGTACATGGTAGACTTTGGCGAGACAGGCAAGGTGCGCACATGTGGCTGCTTGCATTCAAACGTATTCAGCATTGCCAATCAGAGTGCTGTGCTGTAAATGGGCTCTCTTTCACCTTTGTGCAGAAAGTGGGTCGCCTAGAAAATATGGTTGGATGGTATCACAGTCATCCTGGCTATGGATGCTGGCTGTCAGGCATTGATGTGGGCACACAATCTACGCAGCAGACATATTCAGAACCTTTCCTGGCCATAGTCATAGACCCCCACCGCACTATTGCAGCTGGAAAGGTTGAGATTGGTGCTTTCAGAACATACCCAGAGGTGTGCTGTCCATTCTTCATGCTTCGTATGCTTGCATGCATCAGCACAGACAATTCCAGTTGCTAGATCAACTATGCATGCCTATGCACACACGCCCTGATTGCGGATGTGGGGTCACAGGGCTACAAGCCCCCTGATGCAGCCCCCTCTGAGTATCAGACCATCCCTTTGAACAAGATAGAGGACTTTGGTGTCCACTCAGACCGGTATTACCCACTAGATATCTCCTACTTCAAGTCCTCCCTGGACAGCTACATGCTAGACCTTTTATGGAACAAGTACTGGGTCAACACGCTCTCATCCAGTCCACTACTTGGCACACGAGACCTCAGAACCGGTCAGATTGCTGACATAGGTGAGCAACCCACAGCCAAGCTGTGACCTGGCAGGGCTGCACAACAGCAGCACCTTGATCTATCACAATCGTTCCTTGTTGGCGCAGATGCACATCATGATATTGTGGGTATTGCGTCTGCAGCATAAAACAACAGGCGTGCTGCAACATGCTTAGAGGTTCATAAAAAGGCCTGAGCTGCAGCCAATATCTGTTTGACTCCTGTTGTTGATCAGGCTACAGGCCATCTGCTTAGCTTGACAAGTGTACACCCTATACTCTGACTACACAGGTTGTCACTGTCCAAATCATGGTAGCGGCAGCAAAACATCTGCATTGTGATATTTGCAACAGTCATAATCATCAGAAATGCGTCTAGAGTCGTGTTGTGGGGCTGCAGCTGAGAAACTAGAGCAGGCAGAGAGCCAGCTGAGCCACTCTGGACGCACTGGCCGCTTCGCTGCACCCATGGCCAGACGGCCACATGCCAATGACAACCAGCTGCTCAAGATTTGCAGAGACTCATCTAAGATGTCTGTTGAGCAAGTGAAGGGCATCTCCAGTCAGGTTTGTGTTCACACCCAGAATTTTGCTGCCATTGTGCAAATTCTACTGGTACAGCCCTTCTGGCAAGACTCTGTAGCAGAGCGATGCATGCTTCCTAACACCAATAGTGATGCTATTGCATCTGCTTCACTTGTGGCAGCAGGCATCTTTGTCTTTCTTGCATTGTTTGTGGCTGGGTAACATTCTGTAATGCAGCACTTGGCTGTGGGTTGGCAGAAATGCCTTGTCTCGTTGCGTTACCTATTATTGCACTGCGTGGCTGCAGGTCATCAAGGACACTGTCTTCAACATGTCATCCATGAGCACTCCAAAGTCTGGCTTGCCAGATGCAGCAGCGCTTGTTCAGCAAGCCATCAAGTCAAGCCCAGATGCAACTCTTGCTGAGCCAATGCAGGAATGATCATTCTGTCTCCTATAGCTGTTTCATTCTTGATAGCTATTTGCTCTGTCTTGTGTGCGTGTGCTGTAAAGAGGCATGCTGGTCTGCTCTAGACCTGGCAGCTCTGGCGTGCTGTGATCAAGTAGCTATGCACAAACACACCATGTCATGTGCTTGATGTGGTGGCTGTGCTTGCACAATATAAGAATTGTTTTCAATGCTTTCCAGCTCATGATGAGCTAGCTATGTGCAGGGCAAGTCTTGTACAACATGTCTCTCCAGAGCAGCCTGTCCTGTGCATCTTTGTATGGCCTACTAACACGACAGATTTGACAGTAACATAATACAACATCAGTGGAACTTAGACCTAGGGCGACCAGGTGGGCAGTATCCCTTGATTCCACCAATCAAAAGTTTTATAGGCAATCTATCATTCGGCATCAGAAAAAAGCGACCTAGCCACCTGAGTCTATGCAGCTGAGACTCGACGGACTAGTCAGAACATATGATTCAGCATTTGGCACATGGTCACACAAGTATTGCCCACATATGCATCCCAAGCCGCTCATCTCAAGATCAGCTGAAGAGCCAATGTGTATGGGCAACATGTCACACTGTCTGACTCAGCTTTGTTACCTTGAGCTGCATTTCAGCAAAACGTTTGAAGTACAGAGGGTCTACAGAAGGTCACAATGCCTGCAAGTCAGAAACCTCACGTCCAGATGCAACATTACCGATCAATTGTCTTGAAATGTTTGTCTTGAAATGATCAAATTTGAAATGCTGTAACACGTTTTGTTTTACTTCATGTATAAAATGTAGAGTATGCATAACACCAAAGGGACAAGTCCAACCATGCGACACAAAACGTTCAGGGCCAAAAGCATTCATATTTAAACAACCTCAAGGCATGTACAATGCTCTGAACAATTTGGTATCTGAGTGCCATTGCAATTTGTTCACAACGGGGTTGCTGAGCAACTGTTTCAGAAGATGCTCAGAAAAGGTGCAGCAGTGTCCAGTGCATCTCTGCACCATGTCACACCGCAGTAGTCAAAGTCTCGGCCTCTTTTGTCAAGCGGACATGTTGACTGTTTTGCGCAGCAACAGAGTCTGTATACTGCCTCCCTTTTGCTGCGAGAGCAAGCAGAACTACAACAGGCGTCACCAGCAGCCCTAGCGTGAACCCTAGAATCAGCTTGAAGATCTGCGGCTCCTGCAGATCACAAGCCCAGTCAGCAAGCCATGCCTTGAAAGCTGATTGTGACAACAGCAAGCTTTGTTAGATGCCTTGTGCATGCTGCCATGGAAGCCACGCACATGCAGCACAGCAATGCTGGTGGTGATAAGTGCTTGCATCGCCAGAGGCCAAGGGTTGGGACATTGTTGTGTGTCCAAGCCCTTATCTACGTCAAGCAGCACGCCTCATGTGAGTTGGCAGGATGAGTGCTTTGCAAGTAAGTGAACACAGCAGAGTATTCAAATCCTGAACTCAGCGCAAGTGAGTAAAATTAGCTGCATGCAGCAGATGGACAGGCAGAATGAGGCATGCCAATGTTTGTCTCACTTCGGCAAGTGTAAATTGCAGTGTCACATGAATAGTTAGTGAAGGCAGCCAGAGCTGTTATGCGTTGTGGTAGGCACGACGTGAGATACACATACCGGCCAGTGATTGTATTGGTACTGCCCCGCTCCAATGCTGTGACCAACTCCAACCAGTATAGCCACAGTGATTGGCCACCAGATGAAGAAGACCAGAATGCACAGCAGGAAAGCCTTGATGATGCCGATCACAAAGCACTTCAGCCTGGCCTTCAGGGTGATGTGTGGCTCAAGTAACTCCATCCCCTCTGCTGATATGTACCAATTCAAGTACTTGTTGTTGAGGGCCTTAGGTGACATTGATATCGGCCGAATACCATATGCTCTTGTCCTCACGTCGTTGCACACCATTGCCGAGTCAAGAACCCAAGTTATGATTGTCTGGACAAAGATTGTGACAGCTGCGTCGCCTGCTAGAGTGTTGTGGTTCACCTTCCAAAGCCAAACCAAGTGCCTGTTATGCCTGCCAGTGCAAGCATGGTTGAATGACCTGGCATTTTGTGGGCACAGAGACTCGGAATTGTATCTTGGGCATGCAGGCAGGAACTGTTAAGGCTGACTGGCTGTTTGGAAATCGACGGACTGACCTGTACATGCCTGTGGCTATGGCAAAGTTGATGCCACCACCTAGCACTGCTGACCCCAGCGCTTGCATAATCCATATGTACAACCACTGTGCTAGGGTCACTGTGCTTGTCGGAGGATGGGAAGAGCTAGTTGGTACAGCTTGAGCCATGGTCTCAGGCAGTCCACGTCAGGCACCAAGAGGCTTTTGCTGCTGTGTCTTGCGCTTGTTGCTCGAACTTGCTGAAGTCTACTGCTGCAAGGTTCGTGACACTTCTCGCACTCAATCGCCCAACCACGATTCCAAGGACTATGGCGTGAATTCGACTGGCGGAATCAGCGTCAGTGGATGCCAACTTCGGAAGCCAGTTGGTCAAGACTTGTAAACACGAGTGGACCCAACACTCAGCAGGCTGGACGGCTGATAGATCCACGCAGAGTTGTACGTTAATGTCGCAAAGTGCCAGTAGGCCTGTTCGTCACAGGACCAGGCCTTGCCGTCGCGCAACACCTTATGATGAACGTTGGAGCAAAAGTGTGAACTTTGACTAAGCGTTCAAAATCGCATTCCGAGTCATAATCAATCAATTTAGTTAACGCCCTGAGGACCCAACAGACAAGGCAATTGAGAAGCTTGCAGCTGCAGGCAAACGTGCTCTTTTTGCTATGCAGTACCGATGCTCAGAGTTGGATCTGAATGACACACATCTTCGCTGATCTTTGTTCTCATCTCTGGTACAGCCAGTCCTTTCATACAGTTGTGAAGTATTGTGTCTTGAAAGGTCCTCCCTGTTTTCGCAAATGAACACTGTGCACAATCACTTCATGAAACGCACATTACATGTGCGCAAGTCTGTTCCGGATGGCGTTGTTTTATGTGAATTAGGAAGAGTCCCATTGCAATTATATTGGCAAAA
>JAABUK010004063.1_pt1 | contig 24150 bp, 22 predicted proteins | sample 5559141 | NCBI WGS metagenome assembly JAABUK01 (sample SAMN10711869, study PRJNA513367) | rock metagenome | isolation source: Antarctica rocks | place: Antarctica: Victoria Land, Pudding Butte nord | collected 2016-01-03
GCACATACTGGACACTGGCAGCCGGAGCAGCGGCGTTTGCCTTGCTTCCTGTAGATTTGGCTCCAGGTGTCAGGTGCTGCAGTGCTTGCGTGCCTAATCACCTTTTGCTGCAAAAACAAAAGGAACAGTCAAACAGAACAGCCGGTGCGGTGCAGAAATGCAGTACAGCTCTCAGCAGCGAGGGGCAAGTTATGTGACAACAGCCCACAAGCTCAGCTGGGCTGCATCACCAACATCACGGTCCCACAGCAGTGGTTTCTGCATTTCTATGTTGCCGGCTCAGTCTGCAACACCTGCTTGCTTTATTGTGTGCTGACCAGCTGGCCGCCTGGCGATACGTGCTCGCCACAACGGCAGGTATGCAGTATTATGCAGTTGGTTGCTAGATTTCTGCTGCTCAGACATGGTGACATCCGAGAGACTAAGCACTCACTAAAGCCAAATGAGTCCAGGCAATCAGCCTTGCAAGCCTTATGCTGCTCGAAGTACATCTTGTCAGACGTATGGTGGAGACGGCTTTCATCATGAAATATCCAGAAGATGCCAAGATGCATCTTATAGCTTATATCTTTGGACTAAGGTGATTTGCAAGGCTAGCTCATGCCCAAAGTTTGCAGTGGGCTGGGATGAAAAGCTGCTGATTCAGCACTTTCTTGGTTGCTACACACTGTCAAGCTGTGCTGAAATGGGTCAAGCCTGCCTGCAGCTACTATGTGGTGCTGCCGCTTTCTTGCCTACCGATGGCCAGCTTTGCTGACTGGAAATATACATCAGACAGACAACCTGGGTCCATCAGCATATGGGCAATGCTCGGCTTAGTTGCATCAAAACAACGGCATCAATTGGTCAGCTCCTCTGACACCATGTCCAAGCTATGCTGCAGCACGACATCCCTGTAGCTGAAGCGTGTATTTGCATATGCAGGGGATGTGTATGTTTCTGATGGGCAATGCATTACAAGGCTGGTCACATTGCATACTGGCGAATTTGCGCCGTGACACTTCCCAAAATTTGACCAAGGAGAGGGACTTCTATCAAATACCCCACGGTATGCTATGGCACTTAGTATACAACATGTAGGGATCATTCAGCCTGTCAGCAGCAAAACAACCCGTACTCAGTGTCTCAAAAACATCTACAGCTTACTATGCTTGCTAGCCAATAGCATACTGCTTCCATCAAGGCCAAAAAAGACTTTTGGTCATGTCCGACCTTTGATCAAGCATGCAGGCAGATTACACAGCAACATCTGAGAATACTGAGCCCATCTAAAATATTCAGGTGGTCCCTTCCGCTGGGTGTCATGTCCCCACTACTTGGGCGAGATTGTAATCTATGTCGGTTTGGCATTGCTGGCTGGTCAAGACATGCCTTTGACACTCCTAATTCTGTGCTGGGTGGTAAGCTCTGAACCTGCCAAATAGTATCCTGCCTGGCTTTGCAGCCTGTGCAATTAAACCATTTGAGAGAACAGCCGCTGACCATACACAGCCTGTGCATTCTGACCATGCCCGGCCTATGCATTGTTTGTAGCTTGTCAAGAACTGCAATTCATGATCTAATGTGAAGGCATGTCAAGCCACCCATGCTGACCAAGCTCATGCGCTGCAGGTAGCTAACCTGTTGCTGGCAGCTCAGCCAACACATCAGTGGTATCAGCGGCGGTTTCCAGACTACCCCAAGAACAGAACTGCACTCATCCCATATCTCTACTGATATACAATGGGCTGTGTTCCTGCATGGTCAAGTATATTGTTAGAAAGCATGTAATGTAAGGAGCAATCAACATCTTCTATGTGAAAGTTGAACTTGTAAAGGTTGTCATTAAATGCATGATTTATGTTCCAGCAGATAACTGTACACATGAGACATGCAATGCTTGCTGAGCCTTGTAGCAGAGATTACAGCATGTATTGCCTGAGCGAGTTGTCAGTACACAAGAACTGCATGGGAAGAAAACCTGACAATGTTTGCAGAAACCTTGATCCCCAACAAAGGCACAAAATGTGGTGCACAATGTACACAAATCCATGTTTCACAACATGTTGATTAACACATGCTCTGAGACACGCAGCCTTGGCTGCTTGCTGTAGTCCTAGTCTCATCACAACACCTTTTGGTTGAATACACAGCAAACTAGAATGTATTACACTGCACAGCATTGCAAATGCATATCCTGGATGAGGCAGAACTCAAGTGGTCTCACCTCTTCACATAGGAAGCTCCCATGCAGGCTTGCAGGGATCTTGGTTGATAAAGCCTGCCTGATGTTCAGGCCTAGGTGTGAGTGCTTCTCTTTCAGCAATCTTGGCCGCATTCCTCCTGCATTGCATGGCAGCACCTTGACTACCATATTTTGTGCAAGCAATGTCCCAGATGTTTGTGTCGCGTCGTCAACACAATGACTTCTGGAAGATAGCGAGTAATTACCTTATAAGGTGTAAGCCAGCAAGACAAAGCAAAATAAATACCACATGTGTACATGGACTGCTGCAAAGGACAGACAAAAGGTGATAGATGTTACCGCAACGCAGCATCAAGCTTTTCCTTTGCTAGAAGGGATTCAGCAAAAGTGAGCTTGAAGTCCTTCTGCTGGTGAGACATCTCAGAAAAGGCATCCTCGCCTACACAGCAAGCTCATGTTGCATGTGCAGCACTTACTGTGTGCAAGCATCAAGTGAGAACATGCGCACAAGGTATGACCCCTGCTAGGTCACACTGAAGGTTGCGGGGGGTGGGTAGCCAAAATGTGAGCAAGTTGCAGACGGAAGGGCCTGCAAAGCTGCCTTAAAAGTGGGTCTTGGTAGCTGCCTTGTCGTGATTACCTACAGACTTGAGCAGTGCTTGATGTTTGTCCAAAGCTTTCACTAGTTCATCCCTTGCAAATTTTTGGTACCGCATCATGTACTCTTCAGTGGTGCTTCTGAAGCCAGGTTCTGTTTCCAAGAAGGCCTGTGACCATAAGCAGTGACACGGAAACACAGGTATAGTGCAGCAATGGGAATATATCAGCAGCACTTGGCACCTGGTGAGCAGACTGCCTGATGTAATTGACACCCTCCAGAGCTTCTTCCTGCAAGTTAACCTCCCGTTCAGCTCCCGATCAGCAACTTAAGGACCTCCGAACGAGAAGCTGTTTACAGTAACGGTCGTACCAAGGCCAGCTGAACGTTCTTGAGCTCGCTTGTTACATTGGAACCCCGTGTGGTGGTTGCGAAGCTGAGGCAACGAAGGGCCAAAGCACAGTTGTGAACCGAGACTGACCTAACACGCAGCATCTTGCCCGAAGGTTGCTATGCAGGTAGTCAAGTAGCCGCCCGGGCTGCCGAGACTGAAGATGCAACTATACTGAATGGTTTTGCATACGCGACTCACCAAAACTTAGGGACAATGAGGTGATGCAGCATGCTTTGCCACATGTATGCTGCGCCACAGGGGTTGAATATGAAACGTCGTCGGAATACATGCATGGCACTCTGAGTAGCGATCTTTGGCAAACGAACACAGACTCCACGAGACTCCCTGCGCATCCTGGGTCCAACATCTGCACCTCCGTCCGTCTCTTCCTGTAGCGGTCCTTGCACCACTTGTATTCGAGATACAGTCTTCTTGCCTTGACACCTGCTGGGCTTAGCGCTTTAGACGTTCCCTCTGTGTGGCGATATGCGTGGAGCATGGGCAAAACAATCTAAGAGCTGCCTTTGAGACCGACTTCGATGCCGGACTCTGGCGAGACACAACTGTCGTGTTTGTCCTTGATTGATCTGAGTCAGGTACAACGTTGTGCCTGCTGTAAGTGGCGCAGCCCGTGTTGGAGTGACACACGATGCGGTCTCTAATAGGTCCTGTCACAACTGCACTCCGCGAAGGCTCTAGCTGTAGTTGCTCGCACGAGCAAGCTGTGGAAAGCAGCATCAGACCTAGCCTTCAGGTAAATGACCCATGGCATGCCTGCAGCAAGGTATCATGGCGCAACTTCTGAAATTGTGACAATATCATCACCGTGTATGCAGGGACCTATGTATCAGCACAGGAAGAAAGGTAGCCCACAAGCCTGTGTGCGATGTCACTGGTGCAGCTGCTAGTTGCACTGCTTCTGGGTCAAATTCATCTCAGCTGCTACATGCGCAACATCACCTACCTTCAGTAGACTGGCGTGGGGTCTACTTTCAGCAGAGCCATGCACTGAGCTTCAATGGCATCAATGATTATGTTGCACTACCGGTGGGGCTTTTAAATCTGTCAACAAATGATTACAATGGATGGCAGATATGCGCTGGACATGAATTTCTTGGTTTTACCATTGATTTGATGGTGTCTGCTCACCAAGTGCCTGCAAATCCACCCCAAGTGCCTCCAGCATCTGCCAGAACATCTATTTTGCCGCCTGCTGGAGGGATGCTCTTTGGCTGCCAAGACAGAGAGTTCGGTAGGAGCAGGCGAGCAGCACGTTTACACGCTTTGCCCTTGCTGTATGTGGGTACAGATGGTTACTTGCATTCTGCCATTGGCCCAATGAGAAGCAGCCAAATGCTTGCTGATGATCAATGGCACAGAGTGACCCTCACAATAATGTTCACAGATGCAGTAAACAGAATAGGCACTGCATGTATGTACGTAGATGGTCTCTTTGATTCAGTTGTAGATGGTTGGGACTTCTCAAATCTGCCTAGCTATTCAGTCCTGGGATCTGGGATTACCGAAGGCTGCTCACATGCTGCCAGCACGCCTGTCTACAACTGTCACAGCTTTCATGGCCTGATTGACGAGCTCAGGCTTTGGGCAAGGCCTTTGCTGCATTATGAGGTAAGCACAACAGCTGTCTGTCTCACAGCAGCTGCTGTGAGCATCTTGCATGCTGCCTTGAACAGCTTCATAACTTGTTGCTTTGACGCCTGTTACTATCACTGAAATCAGACTCAGGTCATGAACGCATGAACAAAATTGCAATCACCAAAAGTAGCTTGCAGACAGTTGCAACAGAGGCAGAATGGTATTTGCATTCGTACATTTCTTTAAGCTGAATCACAAGGAACACAAGATGCGCCGTTTTTGCTGTGCAGGTGCAAGAGCTTACCTGGCAGCGTGTAGCCACCGCACATGACATGCCATATGCACATAGAATGATTGGCAGCTGGTCCCTGACGGAGGGCAAGGGCGGCATTATGCATAATCACATCACAATGCAGAGTGCAGTGGACTGTCGCAAGTCTAGAGGATTGACATGTACAGATGGACAGCTTGGTGCTGTATCCATTCCCAGTGCACATCACACATACAGTTCTGTGTCCAATCTGGTTGACTGCATTCCTGAACAAGCTCGCAGCAGCACTGGCCCTGTGTGGATCCACAGTAACGCCCCTGTAGAGGGTGAGTTGATCATGGATTTCTGTGACAGCACTGCTTACAGTCTTCACTAGATGCATTCACACCCTGTACAGTCAAGCACTTTGCACTCTGAACGTCTGTGCTCTGTGCGATGTGCAGCCAATCAAATCAGCAATATGCTTGCAGTTCCTCAAACAGCTGCGTAGGAGTTCAGTTGCGTGGAAGTTGTCTTCATACATATGATCGTGAGGAACAACAGCTGCAGCTGACTCACTATGACAATGGACGCTGTTTCATGAGTACCCGCTTTCTTTGCATGCTTATGAATCATCGTGCAGACAAACAAGCAAGTGCTGTAAAGGTGAATCACCTTATGTCTGTACCAATCTGTGTAATCTGGCGTCCCTGACAAGAATTCTAAAGCACGGACAGCGAACATGAGCTGGACTAAGCTGCAGAGCTGAGCAAAGGCATCCTCAGCCAAATTGCGACAGGAAGTGGCACCATCATCGTGTCGGATCTGCACCTTGAGCAGTCAACTTGCGTAACGCAAGTTGCGTTAGCATTGTTATTGCTCGAGCGGTCAACCACAATCTGCAAGCCCTGCACTCCAGCTAGTGATAGGTCAACACCACACCGCGTGTGCTGGGCACTGTTCGTTGTTGGTGACTAGCGGGTCTCCTTGCAGAGCATCATGCGAGGAGACCACGAGTACCCCTATGAGCCTCTAGCCGCAGCAGACACACCTTTTGCAGCTTCTCTTGGAGATCACGCCCCGAACTTCAACGGCGTCTATGGGTCGTCAGGCAGCTCACCGACGGATGACCGGCGGTCACAATGGGGCGATGCAGGGGCTGATAGATCGCCTCGCGCCGAATCTCCGCTGCCACCCAGCGCTTCAGGCCATAGTCCTCATCAGAAGCCTTTGCCTGAGCGCAGCCTGCTGAAACCCGGATTAAGAAAATCTGTGACCAGAGGCCATCTGCATCAAAGGGAAAGCCGAGCAAGGTACACCGACATTTGCATGTTGCTTGCTTTGTGACAAGCAGCAAGCTGACTCAGTAGGCGTTACTCTGTCTCATGTATTTCTGCAGGAAAACAACCTGGATCATCATCAATGAATCTGGTATCAAGTCCATCTTTTACGCTGATAAGCGCACCATCATATCGGTAAGGCATTTGATCTGAGCATATTTTGGCCTACTGCCATCAGATTCTCTTGTACATGCTGCCAAGACTACACTTAGGGGTGCATGCCTTGTCAAGCGTCCTTTCCTGCTTTGCTGCAGAAGTTCAAGCTTGGCATTCCTATTCGTGACATGCGGTTGCTGGACCCAAACCTGCTTACATCAGAAACTGGAAAGATTCTGGTCCGAGAGAATGCCATTGTTTTTGCAATGGAGCACATCAGGTTGATCATCTCAGCCACTACAGTGATCATCCCAAGGGATGGCTTTGAGCAAAACCTGCTCAACTCTCGTTTCAATGCATTGTTGGAGGAGAGCATCATTGAGGCATCGCATGAGAAGCAGCATCGAGAATCCCGCCTTCAGCATCTGCGGGAGATTGCTGAGTCAGATATCGATGATGACACATCTTCTGGTGAGTCAAGTCGCAAGCTACCAGCACCTCCTTTCTCTTCACCTTGTTGGTCATTATGTGACTTTCAACATGCTGCACACATATGCATCTTCTTGTGCTCACCACATGTGCTCACCACACAGAAAGAATCGTTAATGAGTTCTAGCTTGTGCTTTTTCTTAGAAAGCCAGACTGCCAGTTTGGAGCATCAAGGCTGGCGCATTCTGCTGCTTTTGCTCATGCATATCAGCACACAGCACCATTCAGACTGTAGTCAAGCAGCATTGTCACTGAGAAACTTTCCCTTCTGGTCTTCTTGCATCATCAGCATCAATTTCCCCAATGACATCTTGGACAGTCATCCTTTGTTTAGATTCAGTATTGTCCAATCTGGGGCGTGGGATGTTTCACGGGCAGCTTGATGCAAATGTGGCACACGATGTTTTCACATCTGAAAACACAGTCACTAAAATTCGACCCTGTCATGCTTATACGGCCTGATAGGCAGTTGCATGGCAGCCTTAAATGCATGTCTTGTCCCCTTAGCTGCAAGTGATCACAATTGTTTTATCGCAGTCTGCAAATACCCGCATCATGCACTCCTGTTCACCATACAGAGGAACACATTGCTGACTGTCTAACCCACTGCTGACCATTGTTGACCGCCTAACCAATTGCTGACCATGGCTAACTGCCTAACCATTACTGACTGCCAAACCCATTGCTGACCATTGCCGACTGCCTAACCCACTGCTGACTGCCTAATCCACTGCTGTGTGTCTTACCCATTCCTGACTGCCTAACCCATTGCTGACTGCCTAAATCATTGCTGACTGTGCATGCAGAAGCGTGGCAGCACCAAGTGCCACCGCTGCCTTTTGAGCTACAAGTACTGGAGGTGGTGCTAGGAGATGTAGTGGCCTTAGCATCCCAACTGGCAAGAGATCTGGAAGCAGTTGTGCATCCAGCACTCGACTCCCTCATGAAGTCGGTGAGTAATGATACCTGTGCTGCTGTCATGCCGACGCGGCATGCTTTTTTGTTAGTGCCACATGGGCTGTTGCTGTTTGTGTTCTGTGATGTCTGTGTACAGCCAGGCTGTAACTGTCAGGCTGTTACTGTCAGGCTGTTACTGTCAGGCTTTTACTGTCACAGGCTGTTATTATCAGGCTGTTCTGTCAGGCTGTTGCTGTCAGGCTGTTACTGTCAGGCTGTGGCTGTCAGGCTGTTGCTGTCAGGCTGTATCGGCTGCATGGGTTGTCACTGTCTGCACTGCTTGTATCCTTGCCTTGCCTCTTCATTACGATGGTTGAAGTAGTTTCCGCCTGGAGTCTTTGCTGCGTTCTGCAGGCCTTTCATTACAGACCCTGCTTGTCGTCACATTGGTATGCAAGCTCAACTGTTGTCATTGTCACTCCTACAATTGTGGCTGCTGTTACGGCCAGTGTCCCAGATGTGGATCCTGCTGTGCACGCTATGCTGGGTTTCAAATGTTTACTCCATGACTGCCATGCAGACCTCCACAGCGAATCTAGAGCGGGTGCGCAAAATGAAGACGCGGCATCAGCGGCTTCAGACGCGCGTGACAACCGTGCGCGAGGAGCTGCAAAGCTTTCTTGAGGATGACGATGACATGATGAAAATGTGCCTCACTCACAAAATGGAGCAGGGGCAGAATCAAGAGCTTGTGCGCGCACAAGGTTAGTCATCCATCAGCTATCATTTGCACATGAAAGATAGTGTGCACAGGTTTTAGCTGTGCACAAAAAACCTGGTTATAGGTTACATCACCTCACGGCCAATACTATCAGCTATAATATGCACAAAAATGATAGTGTTCACAGGTTTGTGAGTTGTCATATAATACTATCAGCTTTCATGTGCACAAGGCACTCTGCAGCACCTGTATGTACTGATGGATGTTGCCAAAACAGGCTCTGTGGTAGTACATGCTTGCTAGCCGTCACAACAGCAGCCAGAAGGCACCGCTTGGCACCTTAGCTATTGCGATAGCAGTCAGAGACTGTGAGCGTGCTGCATGCATGAACTGTATCTGCTGATAGTCATGCCAGACTCACAGACCTCAATCATGCCTGCAGACCAATGAAGTGTGAACTTGTTCGGGAGGGAGTTCTGGCATGTTATGATTAGGACACTGCCAAATTTCCAGCAGATCTGCCAGGCATAGGGGCTTTACTGTATGTTGAGGGCAAGCCCTGCAGCTTTGACACTACTAAATGTGTTGAGCCCTCTGCACATGATGCGTTGCACACACAACACATTTTCTTTGGTCTGCTCTTGCCTGCCCGCATGACTTCTAGGCCTGACTAATGTGCAAACGCAGTGTCAACTTGGTGGAACAAAAAGCGTCTCTTGCTGGTAGTAGTATTGCACCACAAGCCATGATAGCATTGCCCAGTGATTGTCGTTTGTACAGGCTCCCGGATGCCGGCTTAGGAGGCTCCTGTTTTGATCGCTGAACAGCACAAATTTTGCATCTTTTCAAAACATAAACTTTAAACAAACAAAAAACATCGGAAAAATTAATTTGAAAAAAAAGAAAATTTTAACATTTTTTTTTTTGGTTCCTGTGTACAGGTGGTTCCCTCCCTGTGAATGTGCCCCACTCACAAAGCATGAGGCGCGCTTCCTCCTACAACTGTAACACCCCCCGCTATCATGGCCCCAGCAGTCCCAAGATAGACCTGCTACCAGCAGATTCCAGAGCCTCAGATTCCCAAGATATGCAAGGTGAGTGTTCCTGGCCTGCTTCGTAACCCGTACACTATTGTCAAGATATGCAAGTTGAGTGTTCCTGGCCTGCTTTGTAAACTGTGCACTATTGTCAAGATATGCAAGGTGACTGTTCCTGACCTGCTGTGTACACTGTACACTATTGTCAAGATGCCAATATGCTTCCAGCAGCCTGCATAACAACAGAACATGTGTGTCACGCAGATCATTTGCAGTGCTCATAGACTGCAGCAGACGTCATGGCTTGGAATGACACTGGCATATCTGTATCTTCACCTTTGAACTCTTGCCACTGAGCTTGAGGGTATCAGGTCCTTGAGACTGCGTTTGGTTGTTTCCATCTCTGCATCAGCATCAGCATCGTGTTCATCAGATATGCATATTTGCAGTACAGCCACTGCCCCATCTGTAACCTGTGCTGCATGACAGTGTTGGACAGCAGTGGCAAATGCAATAGACTTTCTCTGGCCAGCAAACACGTGTAGTGGACTTGGCTTTGCTGGAAACCAAACATGGTCATGATAACTGCCAACAAGTCATCTGCCCTCAACCCAAAGCACACCCAATGCTTCCTTTCTCAAACCCAATTGAAACCAGTTGCTCATATAGACTCAACAGGCCGGTCAACTCAGCAGCAGCTGCTGCTGCTGTTACATATTGCGCTGGCAATCATCATACTAAGGGTATAGTCACTCTACTGCATGGCAAGTATTGCTGATTGTGGCCGATCAGCGTGCTTGTGTGTGCTTGTAGGTCAAATGGTGGAGTCTGATGGCAGCGAGGAGGCTGCAGAAGCTGTCGAGAACCTGCTGGAGTCATACTTCATGCAGATTGACGGCACCTACGACCGCCTGGTCTCCATATGTAATTGCCCACTCCTTGTCTTGGCTGCCTTGTTGCATAACTTTCAGAAAAGAAAAAGGAAAGAATACGCCTTTCTGCGTCAATTTCATGAGAAGCCAAGCATTATACCAGGCTGCCCAGGTGCATGACTTTCACTGCAAGTTGATGGCATCATCGACCAAACCATCTCCATACTTCATCACAGCGCCTGGTCTTGGTTGCCGTTGTATATGCCCTTCATTTGTGACTGCCTTATCTCAATATGTTATCTCTCCTTCTTGTTTTGGCTGCTTTAGGGTATGTCGCTCACTGCAAATCGACAAATATGACCTCTGCACTGTTGCACACCTGTTCCATGTGCTAGAGACAGCATGCCCTAGCCAACCAACAGCACTCTGATGCTGTTTCACACCTGTTTCATGTATTAGAAACTGCATGCCCTAGCCAACCAACAGCACTCTGATGAATGCAGCGGAGTACATCCAAGACACAGAGGAGTACATCAACATTGAGCTGGACAGCAGCCGCAACCGGCTCATAAGGCTAGAACTGGTCATCAACACTGCCACCTTCAGCATTGCCATGTACAGCCTTGTTGCAGGTGAGCACTCCTGGCCTGACTCCCTGCTTTTGCTTCTTGCAGCTGAGTTGATTAAGGACACCCAGGACTATCTGGATATCCACTTGGACAGCACGCAGAATCGGCTGATCCGTCTGGACCTGCTTACTGCCACTGCTACTTTGTCTGTGGCCATATATACGCTGGTTGCAGGTAACCTTATATGTGCTGTTGACAATGCCGAGTATCGCTTCTTTCTGATGTTCACGCATGCTAGACATGAAGATATGTAGCATGCGGCATCAGCAGGCCAATGCTGTGCATCGCCAGTGCAGTGTGGTTTGCTGTGCCATAAACTCTGTGTCTTGCCTGGACACACTGTTGGTATCCTGTTGCAGGGGTATTGGGGGAGAACTTGATCATTCCAGATTTCCTGTCCCATGACGTCAGCAAGTTCTGGATACTGAATGGCAGCGTCCTGGCATTCTGTATCCTGGTCTTCTATCTTATCATCTTGTGCTTGAAGAAGAAGCGCTTGATGTGACCCGATTCTCCTTTCACATATTGCTATGCATGGGTTGAGGATTCCTACATGAAGCACATCAGTCATGTGCCGCATCTATATGTTGCAGTGACTTTGATTTGTTGAGGAGAGCTTGCCCTGCTTTGTTGTCTTGCAATTGGTGAGGACTGACTTGCATTCCTCAATGTATGAGTTGACATTCTTTTTTTGTGTCATGTCTATAAGCTGAACCGTTCATACACGATCGATCTTCGCAAACTTGCTGCAAACAGTGTGCAAGCAGTGTTCATGGCGCATGAGTCGTGGTTTCAAGCCTGACGGTGTCTGTGTAAGCTCGTTCCAGAGTGTTTGTAGTGGACATTGTCTCAATTGAAAAATTCAGTAGTTCTGACCTGACAACTTTTGCACACATCGCGACTTGCAATATTGTAAACATCGCTCACAGCATGCACAACGCTGCTGCTGATCAACAAATTAAATTTTGTGTCACTGTGGTAACTGGAAATGGTCAGTCAGGACTTGATGCAGAATGCTGTTTGAACAGTTCTGTTCTTTTGGCTGAGACACAGCAGAGCACAGACCTGTATATTCAAGCACATGGCACTATAGCATTTTGACAGCCTGTCATTGCAAGCATCATACCTTAAGCTTACTGAGTATGTCACCAAGCTGTCTGATTACATGATGCTGAAAGCTTCAGCAAAAGCTGTGAGCTGCACAGCTCAAGACATGTCCAGTCCCCACGATAGCTTACAAGCAATAGTACCCTATAAAGCAATCAAGCAACTGAGCAAAACACAAAGAGGTTGCAAGTGTAACATTCAAGCCTGCACATCTGGTTTGCTGTGCTGCGCGCGCTTTGGAGGAGCCTTGAACGCTGCTATCTTGGTTGCTTCCCGTCCAACAACAAGAGCATTGACTTCGTAGGTGCCCTCATATGTGTAGTATGCCTCCATATCACAAAAGGTCTTGGCGCACAGGAAGTCAGAAACTATGCCATTGCCCCCCAGCAGCTCTCGCCCAAGTGCAACAACTTCCCGCCCTGCAGATACACAACACATTTATCTAAACCTGTCCAGTACACTTTCATTGCATTTGACCCACACGTCAATCTTTAGGTCAACCCCAGCAAGCCGAAAAGCTAAACACACACAGCACAACGCCACATCATTGCAAGCCATGTATAGTGCACCCAAGATGCCTCCAAGCTGCCGAACATGTGATCCTTCCTTGGCTTTGCACACAGAGCATCGACCACAGCTTTATTGTGCATCCCAACATGCAGTGGGTGCGTAAGTGCATCTGACTTCGCTTCAACAGGCAATGCAGCTGGGTGGCAACCCACCTCGCAGGGTGGTCCAGGCCTTGACCATGCTGGCATCAGCATGACTCATCTTGCCGGCTTCGTGCAGCTTGCTGAGTCTGAAGCACATGAGGAACATGGCGTTGATGCTGCCCAGCATCCGAGCCAGCTTCTCCTGGTTTGCCTGCAGCAACATGACACTTTCCCTCAATTTGTCCCCTGGCTTTCCTTTTGTGTCCCATGGTTTCCCTTGTTTGTCCCCTGGTTTCCCTTTTATGTCCTCTGGTTTCCTTGTTTTGTCCATTGGTTTCCCTTTTTTGTCCTAGCTATGTACAGGTCCTGTACATGTCTGCCTGCAGCAGTAGGACAGCTTCTTTCCTGATTTGGCTGCAACAATGGGACAGTTTCCCTTGGTTTTGTTCCCTTGTGTTTTTTCTTTTGTCATGTTTGCGTGTTCTACTATGTATGTACAAAGAGTGTACATTTTGGGCTGCAGCATCAGGACAGGTTCTCTATAAAAAAAAGCCTGCAGCAATGGGGCGTTTCCTCTTGTTTGCCCGCCTCTCCTTCCTGATTTCTTGTTCTACTACGTGTTTATCGGTTTTATATAGATGTGTTTGCCTGCAGCAATACAGCAGTTACTCTTGACATACAAACTTGCTGCCAGTAACCAAACTGCTTGTCTTCTTAACATCTACCTAGCTTTGAACAGCACAAGTGCAGTAGGGACAGGATCAGTAGGGCAGTTTCCTGTCAGCCCTCACAATGTTACGCAGGAGCTGGTAGCATGCCATTGGCATAGCGTCATGACAGACTTGTGACATTTTTGCCCCCAGTGACGTAGATGACAAGTGGAAACATGCAGAGAGGGGAGAGATCCCGTAAAGAGGAAGAAGACAAGGAGGAAAAAGGGCAGACGACATCAAAGAGGAATAGCAGTGAATCCAAACACATCTAATTTGTGAAAGCAGACTGAAGATGTGAGTAGATATGTTCAAGTTCACCACTCTTCCTCTTTGATGTTGTCTGCTCTGAGTGAGTGAGTGAGTGAGTGAGTGAGTGAGTGAGTGAGTGAGTGAGTGAGTGAGTGAGTGAGTGAGTGAGTGAGTGAGTGAGTGAGTGAGTGGAGGGAGAGGTAAGGAGCATTAGCAGAGAACAAGAAGAAAATGCAGGACCGGCAAGCCAGGCTAAAAAGAAGATGCAGGACCAGGCAAGTCAGGACAAGAAGAAGATGCAGGACCAGGCCAAGTCAGGACAAGAAGAAGATGCAAAACCAGGCATGTCAGGTCAAGAGGAAGATGCAAGACAGAAAAGTCAGATCAACAAGGGGAAGGATGCCACTGAGCAGAGTCAGAGGCGCACCTGAAAAGCAGCAAGAGGGGAGCCGAACTGCTGCCGCTGTTGCAGGTATCGGTTGCACATGTCATACGTGCCCATGGCCAGCCCTAGAGGCTGCCACGCCACCATGATTCTGCTGATGGCCAGCACCTTGTTTGTGTCCTGCAGGCCCCACAGGCAGCTCGAAAGGCAAGCCAGACAGGTTGAAGGGCAGATCTGGCAATTGAAAGGCAAGCCAGACAGGTCGAAGGGCAGATCTGGCAATTGAAAGGCATCACAGACAGGCCAGATGGCAGAAGGAGTCAGATTGTAAGGCTTGTTGGACAACCCAGGGTTGATATAATGTGAGTGAAAACAACATGGACAGCTTATGCCTGATATGGGTTGCGTCAGCAAGAATGCTCATGATGCCCATCACAGCACAGCACAGCGCAGCACAGCACAGCACAGCGCAGCACAGCATAATGCACACCATACAGCAGTTACGGTATAGCGTGAAACAATGGTGTTCAAACAGCACTGAAAGCAAAAGAACGGCGCAAAATGCACAAATGCCTAACCAAACAGAACAAATCAAACAGGCTTGATGTTTCTCCATAGAGTATGGATGATCTGACCTTGAAGCTGTTGACTCCAGGCAGGCGTGCACTGTCCGGCACAAAGCACTTGGTCATCTCAATGTCAGCATTCTGAACGCATCTCAGCGCAATCTTGTTCTCGATCTTGGATGTTTTGAAGCCCTTGCTCCCCTTCTTCACCACGAACGCATTCACCTGGTTGGTCTCGTTGTTGCGAGCCCAGATCACAACCCAATCAGCAAAGGTTGCATTGCCAATCCATCGTTTGCACCCATTCAGCTCATAGCCCCCATCAACCTTGGTTGCTGTCGTCTGGAGGGCACTTGCATCGCTGCCATTACTAGGCTCGGTAAGGCCCCAAGCCCCGATGGTTTTCAGAGCAGCCAAATCAGGCAACAGCTGCTGCTTCTGCTCTTCAGAACCCAGCAGGTCTATGGTCAGCATGCACAGGCTGTTGTGCACCATCAGGAAGGTGCTCATGCTACCATCGACACGTGCCAGCTCGATGCATGTGAGGCCAGCTTCCACTACGCTCTGACCAGCACAGCCGAAGCCCTTGATGGTGCCTCCCCCCAGGCCTAATTTGGAGATTTTGGGGACCACTTCGTGGGGGAATTCGGCCCTTTCCCAGTACCCTGCTATTATAGGTGCTACCTCTGCTTCCTGCAGAGAAGAAAGTGTACAACTTAAAGGCCAAGGGATGTTGTTACGACAAATCACAGTCAGTATTTGTGAATTGGAAAAAGATGTTGGATTAGGAGTGGCGGAAACATGAATGAAAGGCATGCATCAGGGAGGCATGTGTGGCATGGAATTTGTTGCATCACTCTACAACAGTTAGAGCATCACACGGTTCAAGCACTATCAAACAGAGTTTTGCAAGTCAAGGGTGAAAGAACACACAGGAGATTAGTACATCATTCAGCATTTAACAATGGCAGCCTGAGGGTGTGTGACAAATTGCCATGCAAGTCAGGACAACATCTCCTAGGTTGTTTGCTGGCAGCAGAAGAACAACTGTGCTCAATGCAAGACTGACTGTGACTGACTGTGCTGCAAACATGTGCTACAGATGGAGCAGTGACCTGTATTGGTAAGGCATGATGCTTGACAACCAGATTACAGCGAGAATAAAGGGGTGTAATGATGTTACAAATGCAATGCATGCTACCGGCTGTCAAGCATTCATGCATTGCTGATGTTCACAGCACATAGTCTTGCATGGTACTCCGTGCGTTTGCAAACATACAACAAGGTGCTGTGCACTTTTGCGCAGTGCGCAAAATTGTAGCGACACACCACACTCCAGCGACAGCAGCGCAGCTGAAGATCTCACCATAAACTTTCTGACCTTGTACTTCGTCTCCTTTTCCTTGTCACTCAGCAACTCGTCCCAATGCAGCATGTCATGGCAGGCCGGAGGAAACTCTGCCATAGTCTGTGCTTGGGGAAAAGTGGGATAGTTGCTTGCTGTGGCAAGGGTTGGCGCCACTGCAAGCTGATGCTGGGCGTCACAGACTGCAGAAATGATGAAATGTCACAGCTAAAGCGTGGAACAATGCATGAGAGCCAATCATGGAGGTGATACCTGAAGGACCACCACTAAGATGTCTGTGTAACATCTGTATCCGCTCCATCACGGCAAAACCTTATAGCTCCTGTTCACGCACCGGCAATGAGAACGACGAGCTGGATCAACTATCGATTGACTGAGGGTAAGCAAGCGCGATGATAGGCGACGCTACAGACTCACTCGCTTTGCGAACAGTTTGTCAAACGACTCCAGCTCAGCTTGCATGCGTCGAATGACGTGTCGTGACGTAACGCCTAATGAAGCGTTACGCAGGTCGCTCTTGATGCACAAGGCGTGATCAATTGTGGCAAAGCAGACGGAAAGATTTGGCAGCTGCAAGCTCACTACGTGTACCAACGAGCCAAGCTTATGCATTGACGTTATGACTGCCATTGCCCTGCAACTCTTGACTAGCAATGCAGCAGATATCAGTCCTGAAGCTCCTTAAGGATGTAATTACAGCTTCTGGTGACAGACCAGCAATGCCATGCCCATGCTTTAGCAATGGGGACATCATGCGTAACATGATGAGGAACACCATTGAATGAGTTATACTGAGAACATGTGCACACCGGCATTAATTAACCACAAAGCCAGTATCTTGAAGAAAAGTTTGTGAGCGGTGTGTTTTGCAGAGATCTACACTAGTGGCAGGGAGGACACAGAAGAGAATGCAGCTGACCAATGCTGGGTGCAGAAATGTTACACAGGTGATGTCACTGGATCTTTGTCTTGAGATCACTTCACTGACTGGGATCAAAGCAATTGCAAACACTTGAGACTAGCACATAGGCATACCATATGGTGCATGCATGCATGCATGCTAGTATGTGGGGTGGTGAAAAGCCTTGACAACCTAGCTCCTACATAGGTTGAAGGTCATAACATTGAGGACTGGCATGACGGTCTTGAGAGATCACACAGAATCATGCATTCAATTGAAACATCTGGGGTTGTATATGGGATTGCTATCTTCAAACCACTGCAATGCTCTTGACCTTGTACTTGACCGGCAATACAACAGTCTGGAGGGGTCACATGGGCTCATGGATTTTAAACTACGTGGTACAAGAGATCACCATCTTCATTGCATCATTGTATCAGATAGCCTGAGGTCACAGTCCCTGGGGGGCCATGGGGCAGCATGCGGGCTCATAGCTTGAGCTGCATGTCAGTTTGCCATCCGCTCCCAGGGAAACAAAGGGATCTGCTGGTCTGGTAGTCATCCAGAAAGTGGAGTCAAAACAGGCAGAAGATGAGCAGCATGCCGCATCAGGGTTGTTGCCGCCACACACAACGCTGCTGCCAGTGTTGACAGCGTCCAGAACAACACAATCTTCTAGCACAAAAGAGCTGATGCCTGCTGTGCCGGTGGGTATGGGTTCTGCAGGACACATAAGTTTCAAAGGCAGCTATATAGGCAGCATATATGCAGCCTATGAGGTCATGAGCATCATTTGACAGATTATGCATTGCATGCATGCTGGATATTGACTGCAAATTTGGCGCAAGCACTTGAATGGCAAGGGGAAGGCAAATGCAGAATGGCAGAGCATGTAGAGTTGCACTGTATGTGCACAACATCTGAAAATATAGTCATGACTGTGACCATGCTTTGCTGTGTATTAAGGTGGAAGAAATGTCTGAGCTGGAAGAGGTAAGCACATGCATGTGGTACAAGGTAGTCCATATGGCAGCTGGTACTGATGGATTTCTATGCCAGCTGAGGTTCTGTACAGGATATGTGTAATATAGGTGTTCATGATGTGTCTGATGCAGTAGAATACCAGTAGACATACCTGATGGAGCTGGTCCAAGAGCAGCCAAGTATGTGGGCACACAAACCATCAGAGAGTGGTATGCACTGCAAACAGTGCTGTCTGGACAGCATGAGCTTTGACTGTCACATATATCCCACGTGGTCAGAGTCTCTGTGCAGGAATCATCCAAAAGCCTCCGGGGCGTTGACCTACTGCCTGCATGCACAGCGATGTCATCATTTGCTAGTTTGCAACACCACAGTGCACAGGTCGACAAGTGGCACTACTTGCGAGTGCTGAGCAACTGATCAGGGATATAACACGACTTGCAGGTGGTGGACTCGTGCACATCGCTGCTACAATTATGCTGGCAGGACGACATTGACTCACCACTTTGCGCTGCGCCTGTCACGGAAGCAAACAGCGCGATGGCCAGCACGACGAGTGCAGACTTGGATGTCATGCCTCTGTTGAACGACGCTTGCTGTTGCGAGAGGAGTCGGCAGCAATGTAACTGCTTTTGATCGTGCACTCCCTGCGCAAAAAGAAGCGATGTCCGCAAGCAGGTCTAAGCGTGTGCAGCACGGGAGCCAAGTGACAAAAACTAGGTGCTGGCGCGTAGCAGGCCTGCTGGCTCACTTGGCACTTGAGTGGGCCCCGTGGGTGGGTTGCGGAACCGTATACAAGTCTTGCAGGTTTCAGGATCGATCCTTACCTGCTCTGCGACTGCAAGCTTGGGGATGTCGACGTCGAACTCGATACTCCAGGCCACCTTCCAAATTGTGTGGAGTAGGCACACTCGGTCGCTCCTTTATCGCCTGCGCCGGGTGCGGACGCATCGCCATGACGTGTTGAGAAGCTGTGCGCAATGGCTACAGCTGTGCGTCTTGCATCACATCTGGCATGCTTACCAGTTGTGATTGCGTTGAGCGACTTCCGTTTTGCAACACGTGCACCTTAAGTGAGTCATGGCGGCAGTTGACCATGGTCATCAGCAGCAGGCGTGGCAGCACCACACACAGATTTTTCCTAGTGGTATGTCCATACACAGCTTGCTTTGTATTGCTGTGTGCCCAGGCTGACATGCTGTGACACTTCAACCACAACACAACACTCTGTGCACGTCTTGGGCCCAAGCCTTGAACTAGCCCTGTATGAGATACCACATTGAACACAATGTAAGTCCTGATACTTGTCAGGTCGACTTGCAGAAGCATACAGCATCTCACCGTGTCAATCACAAGCTTGTCATGCTATTAGCTGGTATACAGTCACTGGGACCCACTGTGTGCGTCACTGTGGGCGTCACAGACGGATAATGCAAGCCTACAATTCGCATCCCCCATGCCTATACCATGTTACAGTTGCTGCTGAGTCAAATGCACAGGTAGACTACTCAGTGGCTGGGAGTTCAGCAAGGCAGCCTTGGCTTGATAGAACTTGATGATGTCAGCATCTGCAGCTGGATTGCCTGTAAGCAGTGGTCTTGCAGACGCCATCACCTCAGGGCTGACATTCTCATACAAGCCTCCCTGCACACAATTCATTTACCTGAAGATTTGGTGTCACTTACGGCCCGCTTTCTGAAGCTGTGATTTTTTCGTTACTGCATATGCCTCTTTAGTACACCCGATTTTCTGCATAGGCACCAAACAGGTGGATGTGCAGGAGCATGTTCAAGCCCACGCTTGGCATCAGGATCTAATACCCACACCAAATGCATGGCAGCACGCCTTAAAATGAACAGCACTCAAAGCGTAAGACAAGCACCGGCTCACAGAAGAATGCCTGGTGTTGTAGCTGACTGCCCTGCAGGCACTGCATGCTCACCTGAATCTTGTCAGATGCTCTAAGTCCACTGCTGGTGGACATACTGCGATCTGAATTCTGGACCCTGGGCATCAGCGCGGTATCTGGCATGCCAGTTTGAGCCTCGGCAGCAGTCCCTGACAGTGACCTGCAAGATCACCAATTGCACATGATCAGAACATCAGGCTGCTTGGTTGAAGAAAACTGAAGACTGTGCTGACAGCAGACATGCACAGCGTGCATGCAGAGCATGTCAGCTGCATGACTAAGCAGCAGTGCACTGAGAAGCTGTTACAGGGTCACACTTGAACACCTTTGCAAACAATGGCTGTATCCAGTCATGGCTTGCGCAGTTTGTTTGGGAATGTTGATGTCTCACTGCATACCCACGAGCTTCTAGACAGCAAGGAAGGTGAGCATCTGTCAGCGCAGCAGCAGCTGCAGCAGAGGCTGCCTGCCATTATACAGGTGCACCACATGCAGAGGAGAGAGAATGTGCTGAGCTGTACCCTCAAAAGACTGGTCTGATGACAGCAGGGGACTATGCATAGGTACCTGGGCACAGTCCTAATGGAGACACAAAGAGGCTCTGCTCCAGACAAAAACTCATACACACACACACACACACACACACACACACACACACACACACACACACACACACACACACACACACATGCACCAACGCACACACACAACAAGGAAGCTCTTCTTTGTTGTGTGGGACCAGGGGCCATGACAGCAAGAACTTATGGCGTTACCTGGGTACACTTCTGACAGGAGACAAAGGGGTTGTGCTGGCTTTTGTGAGAAGACCAGCAGCTGTGACAGCAAGAGCTTATGCTGTTACCTGGGTACACTTCTGACAGGCGACAAAGGGGCTGTGCTGGCTTGTGTGAGACCCGCAGCTGTGACAGCAAGAGCTTATACTGTTATCTGGGTACATTTCTGACAGGAGACAAAGGGGCTGTGCTGGCTTGTGTGAGACCAGCAGCTGTGATAGCAAGAGTTTATACTGTTACCTGGGTACACTTCTGCCAGGAGACGTGAGACCAGCAGCTGTGACAGCAGAGGCTGCCTGCTGCTGGCGCAGCATGAGGCTCATCCAGTGCTCAAAGTCTCGCTGCAGCTTGGTGCGGCTCTGTTCCAGCAGCATCTGCAGGTGCTCAATCTCCTGCTTCAGCTCGCGCAGCCTGGCAAAGGCTTCCTTGTAGGCTGCCTTCTCCTGCAGAGAGGGAAGTAGTTTACACTACTACAGTACAACACAAATGTTGGCCTTCCCCTTCCGGCTTTGAGAACTGCTATGAGAAGACACTATGAATCAGGTACTCGAACAAAAACTGGAAACACAAATAGAAGAACAAAAACTAAAAACAACCAATAAGGGGCCAAAACATTGTTTTGTTTGTAATTGTGGAAATTGAAGGATGTTTTTGCGTATATGGGCTTCTCCTATCAGGCACTGGTGAATGATACGGAGATGCACTGTGACCGCTTGCTGCACTAGATACATGGGCACATGCATAGAGGTGACACAGACAAGTGCTGCTCAGGCTCATATGAGTAGGCTTGAGTGGCCCAGCATGTTGACAGACAACCAATTACACAGGACCAACACAGCAACAGCTGTCAACAGTGCTCGCAAGAATGATGTTGGAGCGTCAAGATGGACCGCCTGAGACAAACGTCAAAGGCAGAGTTGCAGCGCTGACCAGCTCATGTTGTGCTTTGGCATTTTCTTCAGAATCAGAAACACCAACATTCAGACAGAAGCACAGAAACTCAGACAGAAACACAGAGACTCAGACAGAAACATAGAAAACCAGACAGAAACACAAATATTCACACAGAAACACAGAAGTTCAGACAAAAACACAGGAACTCAGACAAAAGCTGACCTGCTCGATCTGTGCTTTGGCGCTTTCCTCAGCAGGGTCTGGCTGCTGTTCAGATTGGAAGGCGGCAGAGGGGTCATTCAGGCTGGCCATGGAGCGCTGCACCCGCCGCTGCTCAATCACCGCCTTCAGCTCGCTGATGCGCTGCTTGTTGTCACTCACCTGCACAAACCATCCATCCAGTCATTCATTCATTCATCCATCCATTCATTCATTCATTCATCCATCCATTCATTCATTCATCCATCCATCCATCCATTCATTCATTCATCCATTCATTCACTCATTCATTCATTCATTCATTCATTCATTCATTCATTCATTCATTCATTCATTCATTCATTCATTCATTCAAGCAAGGTAGTTGGGCCCGACCATGACCATTGGACCAGTAGACTGAAAATGTCAGACATATACCAAAACTTTCTAAAATGCCGTGGACACTAACGTGCACAAATGATTTGTCAAGTCTTCCAAAGTTGACCTCTGTCTTCTTCTACATGTGACCAGACTTGTTGGCTGGCCAGCCAGAATGCATTTGTGTGTTTGTATTACTGAAAATAAGCTTTACAAAGCTGCAGAGATTGTGTGGCCTGAACTGCTACCGCTGCTGTTTCATATTGTGGTTGCTGCCCAGTAATGGTGCATGGCAGTCAAAGCCTGCCATAGTTATCTTTGCCGGCTGCTAGGATTGAATTCACTCTGACAGCAGCACTACCGTGCAACGTTCTTTATGTTCTCCTGATTTTATTAATATGCTATGAGCTCTTTCTTTCCCCCACAGCAATCCTGATTACTCACAAAGTGGAGTACAAGTGCCCCTGTTGGGCGTCCGTAGGCCTTGCAGTTTGCTATCACCTTGCTGCTGATGACAATGCAACTGCTCAACAGCTGTCCATTAGTTCTCGTCCTTGTCATATGCAAATGCAATCATATCGAAGATGAACACAAACAGCCTGAGATGGCGTATGCAGTATCTGAGCACACCTGTTTGCCTAGAGCCTTAGCAGTGGTATACTTCTCCTTCAGCAAGGCCTTGTTCTCTTCAATGACTTCGTTCTTGCGGTAGCTCCTCCTGTGTGCAACAGCAATTGTTTGGCAATGACAATATTAATGATAATTATCATCAACATGCTTTCCAGCTCATCATGAGATAGGTATGTGCAGGACAAGTCTTGTCTCTCCGGAGCAGCCTGTCTTGAGCATCCCTACAAGGCCTACTGATAACGACCATGACACCACACAACGGCAATGCTGTTTGTTCCAAACATGAAGAGACACCAGTGTGCTCCTGAATAAGTTGTCGCGTGTGTCATGAGTTGCCTGCCTGGCCTTCCCAGGACAGGATTTTTTGCAGAATCTAGATTAGCCTCGCATCTACCCAGCTACAGACAGGACTAGGGTGTTTTCTTTGCATCGTAACAATCAGAGTCTAGTCATCAATGTTTCTTAGCCAAACTTTCCAAACCTGCTGGGAATCTGTACATGCAGCAATGTATGGCTTGTCCTTTTGCCAGTACTTGTGCATCCTTGACGCTCAGACCATCAATTTTGGAGCATGACACAATTGTGATGAAATGTAATGCAATGCCACCTGCCATGTGGCTCAAGACTGATGCTGCAGCTTGAGGTATACACGACAGATTAGGGTGCAGCAGAACAAACCCATTTCTTTGCCTGGCAAAAGTCTGTGCAACAGGAGCTTTTGTTCCATGTGAGTCAACACACAAAGTCAGTCTTTACAGCACTGGTCAGTGGTGCTGCACTATTGAACCATACCATCTGCAGGCTCACCTGAATAGGTCAAATGCCTTGCCTCTGTCAGCCAACACACTGGTGTCCAACAAGCCAGCACTTTCAAGACCTTGCTGACCACCAGGTGCAGTACCACTGGACTGATGACTCTCAGTCGCAGTGGTGCGATTACCTGGAAGCTGCCGTGGCAGCTGCCCAGATGACGAGTTCACTGGCAGTATGTTACTAGTGCTGCTGCCATAATGCGGCTCAGCAGCCCCTGACGAAGAAGCTGGCAGTGCAGTGGTGGGTGAAAATGGTGCAGATGGTGCAGAAGGGTTAAGGGTTGAGGTTAGTGCTGGTGGGCTGTAGGAGGTGGAGGGTGCAGGTTGGGCTGGTGCCAGGGGCAGATGGGGGTTGGGGGTAGGGCCTGACGGCAGGGCTGGTGCAGGGTTTAGCCCCATGGCAGCCTCGCGCTTCTTCAGCATGGAGACCAGGATGTTGATCTCATTGTCACGCTGCTGCACCTGTGTTCAGACAGGGACGCAGTCAGAGGTGAGCGTGGCGACAGC